>JAEIGA010014507.1_pt1 | contig 11991 bp, 12 predicted proteins | sample 9270691 | NCBI WGS metagenome assembly JAEIGA01 (sample SAMN17057246, study PRJNA624740) | gut metagenome | biome: biome; isolation source: fecal sample | host: Bos grunniens | place: China: Xizang | collected 2019
ACTTTAACTAAATTACCTGTTGAAAACTTTTGTACAAATTGCACAAAAAAGGTCTGACCCATAAGCGTCCGAGCGCTGCCCCATAAGCGCCCGCGCCGTCCTCATGTTGTCCGACCCGCCCGTTGTTCCATGTGGAACAATATACAATTAGTATAAAAATAATTCTTGACATATTCAATTATATTGACTACAATTAAATTGTAATCAAATATAATGTCAATATAAAGGGGGAATTACTATGACATTAGAGCAGATATCAACCATGCTGAATGAATCGATAGTGCCTGCGATTATGGGCGATACATTCAGTGTAAATCCCGATTTATCAAACATCATTGATTTCGGTACAGCAATTTCCGACATGACCGCTGATCAGTTCAAATCGTATTTCGGGCAGTTCGTCGCGGGTGTCGCCCGCACATTCGCTGATACACGTGAATACAGTCCGGAGCGTTTACCCTTCCGGATTGATTCGCAGGAATACGGCGGTGTTGTTCAGTCGCTGAAAATTGATATGTTTGATGCACAGGATAGCAACCTGTACAGCCTGACTGACGGTACAACTTACAATGATGTCAACAAGTATTTTGGTACATCCGTATCGAATAAGGTGTATGAAAAAGATACAACTTATCAGATCGTCAAGTCGATACCTACGGAGATGTACAAAAAGGCGTTTACATCTGCGGAAGGTGTAGCAACATTAGTTGCATACATCGAACGTACAATCAGAAACAGTATCAACAGAAACGAATCAGCGCTTGAACATAATCTGCTTGCCGCGCTTGCTGTTGTCGGTCAGAAAATCAATCTTGTAACGATGTACAATGAAATGGTTACGGGCGTATCACCTGCTGACCCGATCTTCGCGGCAATTTCGGAAAATGTTACCGTATCTGATGAAGCAACGCCCGTTACATACACTTCCGCTGTCGGAAAACCTGCCGTTGTAACATCTGAAAACTGTATCTACAACCCGTATTTCATGAAGTGGGCTATATGTACAATCAAGTCTGTATCAGATGCGCTGCCGTTTGTGAATAAGAAGTACAACGACGGCACGGTTAGCACATGGCTGCCGCGTGAAGATCGTGTACGTGTATTTAACAGCGCATTCATCAACGCTTATGAAACGTATGTCAAGGCAGATGTTTACAACCGTGATGAGGTCGATATTGACGGCGCGTACTATAAAACACCGTTCTGGAATGAACAGCCGGAAGATCTTGTACCGACGATCGCGAACAGTACCCGCGCATTATACAGAGAACATCCGGAAGGGCTTGACCCGGCAAATGAATCTGTTGATTATGTTATCGGTATCGTATATGATCGCTATGCTGCCGGATATACAGAAACACCGCTGCCCGTCGATGTTTCGTACAATGCATCCGGAAGGTTTTACAACTATTTCCATGATACCAATGTACGCTATTACATCGACAGCCGGAATACAGCTATTGTGTTTACGCTCAATTGATTACGTCTGTCTTGTGATATGAACTTCCTTTTCAACAAGTGCCGCCGCGGCAGCGGCGGCATTTGTTGTATATTAAGAGGTGATATAATGACTATTAACTTATACAATATATCAGATGACCCGCGCAAAGTCGTTAAGACGCTCGGAACGGCGACGGCTTTACAGTGTGAGCTTGTATATCCTTCCGATCTTCTCAACCCCACAATACGAATATCGGCTACCAGTTGGAGCGCGTCGCTCAACTATATGTACATTCAAGCCTTTAATCGGTATTACTTTATAACAGAAGTAACGTATGAGAACGGCGGCGCGGTTACAATACAGGGTAAAGTTGACCCGCTGATGTCATATTCAACGGCGATATTAGGTTTATCCGTCAACGTTATCCGGCAGGAATTAGGCGGTTTATCGAACATTGTAGATAATCAGATTACAGTCACGCCGAAACAAGATATTTCTTTTGTTAAGTGTGATGCTACGCCGTTCAATATCCGTTCTTCAGGGGCAGGATTTAATTTTGTTCTATGTATCGCCGGTGGGCATACCGGCTCAGGGGGTGAATAATTTATGGGATTACCGGAAAGCATACCGTATATTTACGATAATATTTTACAGCAAAACGGTGTTACATTCGGTTCAACATTACAGTATATTTTATCATCCGGCGGAAAAATAACCAGTGACCCCTACCACGGGATAAGCATATTAAACCAGTGTTGTTATGTAAAGCCGGGTGAATATGCACCAATGTTTAAACAATGTTATTTTGAAACAAAAACCGATCCTCATGTAACATTAAACGCAATATGTAAACCGTATATAACAAATATGGGTTACTTTTTAGCGTCCAATGGCGGAGATAGTGTACAGAATGATAACTCGTCCGGCTATATAAATAATGCTCGTATGCGTGTAGCAAGAACAGGACAAATAGTAACGTATCATAGACCGTATGCACAGTTATTTCCTAATGTTCGTGTTGCGGTGGGTGATTTTGATTTACAGCAGTTTGTATTTGTTCCGACAATCAGAGCGTTTCAACATCAAGAATCAAATCCGGCTGCGTATATCACAGTACCGTATAAAACATATAAAGAACAGTATTCCGTATCACATCCGGATATTATTGAAATACAGTACACAATTTATTATAAGGCGAATTTGAACAATACTAATCAGGCGATTCAAACATCTTGGAAATTATGGGGAACACAGCAGACTAATACAAATTTAAATTACGCAATAACTCCTAATTCATCCGTACAAACATTTCAAACGACATATACTTCTACCCGGTTACGCCCGATCAATTTACTGTATTATGCACCACCTTTACAGTATAAGAAAATAAATGTACCGTTTTCAAATCCGCCTATTGTTTTACCGTCTGTTTTAACATCCGGTAACGGTCTATGTTCAACACACGGTCCGGATATACAGAAACTTGCTTTTGATAATGATGACCCGACGCAAGTAACGCACTGTTATGCGTATATTGATTTTGTGACTGCCAAAAATATCATCGATTCTGTCGGTCTATGGTGGGCTGAAAGTTTGGCAGATACAGCAGATATGCATGGTGCTCTGACAACTTCCGACGCGGTACACATGCCGATCATAGACAGTAACGGCACACCCACGGGAAGTATAACCGGTGGTGGTGTTACTGATATAGAAGATAGTCCGATCTTCCAGCAGTGGGATGAACAGAATGAAAAATTCCCTGTCGGCGGTTCAGATGCAATTGGAGCGGTAGAGATCAAACCAGATCAACCACCGCAGCCGGATACTGGAGAAACACAAACGCCTATTAAACTGGATGAAGAAGACGAGGATGTCATGCCACAAACGCCGCAGCTTAACGGGCTGGGTGTATTTTCCAACTATTATGCAATGCGTAAACAGGGTATTGATATTCTTAACGACTTTTTGTGGAACTCGGACGAAACCGTTATTGACGATATATTAAACAGCCTTAAACTGTTTGGACAGTCACCAATAGACGCTATAGTATCGCTGCGTCTTTATCCGTTCGACTTTACAACACTTATTCCGTCATCATTGACACCGGAAAATATAATACTTGGTAGAGTAGATACGGGCGTATCTGGATATAGAATACCGTCGGACTGCTCAACAGTATTAAATCTTGGTTCAATATATTTACCGCGTAAATATGGAAACTTCCTTGACTACTCGCCGTATTCCTCATACAGCTTGTATATTCCGTTTTGTGGTGTTGTCAATCTCAACCCTAATATTTTCTTAGATCATTATGTTTCGGTTCGCATGGTCGTTGATGTCACAACGGGAAAATGTACGGCTATTATTTACGTTGGTTCAGCCGATGATTACGGTGTACCAGTACAATATGTTGACGGAATGATAGGTGTAGAGATACCTGTTACTGCCGAAAATATGGGGAAGCTTGGCGCTGCTGTTTTAGAAGCTGTTGGCAATACGGCAATTGCGGCAATATCAACAGGTGTTGCCGGTGCTGCTTTTGCGGCAGTAGGTGGAGCGATAGATGTTGCATTCAGCGATATAGCACCACAGAAAACCGGTTCTATATCTGCATCCGGTTCGCTCTCCATGCCGATAAAGTTATATGTTGCTGTTTCTTCTCCGCAACCGGTGATACCTTATGAATATGGACATTCAAAAGGGTATGCATGCGACGTTACAACAACGTTAGCGGCTCAATACGGATATACTGTATGTTACAATGTAGATACATCCAGTATAGCCGGTGCAACCGACGCTGAACGGTCTGAAATAAAATCATTACTGGAAGGTGGTATCTTTATATGAATACATTTATTAATGCATCCGCGTACAATTGCCCGTACAACTTCGCGCAGTTGACCGTTGCGGAAAAGGACATTGCACGTACAGCAGAATATGACAAGTATCTGTTATCGTTCGTTATCAATCAGATACGTTATGAAAACATTGATAAGTACGACATTCCGCCGTTTTATCCGGAACTCGTCGCCGCGTATCTCGGACAGTATGGCGTGTTTCCGGATAAGGAAACAGGTGAACCGGTCATTGTACCCGGCGCGTTCTCCGGAACGTTTGACAGATACGGACGCGGAAAAGAGTATTACGGTCATACTCTTGACGGTCAGACATGGCGCGGCACTGTCGGTATCGACTGTTTTGTGGTACCTAACAACCCGTTATACATGCCAGATGCGTTTATCGTTTCCAGATATGCGTACATGTTATCACAAGCGGATATCTCGCTATACTACAACATAACATATAGCCGTATGTCGAACTTTTACCGCGCTGACAGTGATACCGAAAAGGCAGCGCTTGAAAAGGCATTTTCTGAAATGTCAGCCGGTAAACCGCTCATATACGTTACAACGCCAAAAAAGGCAGTCAATGACGTATTCGATGACGCGCCAAAACCGCTTGACACAATCGAATTGACCAACGTAAAGGATAGCGACAAAATCCAGTATATATCCCGCGTACATGATGATATAATCGGACGTTTTCTGACGATGTACGGCATTGATGTAGGAAACGTGAATAAAGGCAGTCAGATCTTGCGCGGTGAATTGTCCCGACTGGAAGAAGCAGCCGCCGTTACTGTTTATGAACGCCTGTTATGCCGTCAAAACGTCTGGAATGATATCAATAAAGCGTTTGGCAGCGATATCAAGCCTGTAAAATCTGCATTGTACGGCGATACACCGGAAGCAGGAACGCAGCAGACAGACATAGTAGAGCCGGAAGGCGCTGACGCTTCCGATCAGAGCACGGGAGATCAGAGCACGGACGATCAGAGCACGGAAGGGGATGACGATGATGTCAAACAGACTGATTAACATTACACCGAAAAAGGCGTACAGCATAATGCAGATGTCAACAGATTACAGTCTTGGAACTCTGTTATCGAATGTAACGTTGACATTATCCAATAGTCAGACATTTATCACCGGTGATGATCTCGCTGACTATTTATCAGAATACACGCGGCAGATGTTTTTATCATCTGCCGAAAACAACCCCGCTGCCGATTTTGTAGCTGTATTGCAAAATTACTGGAAGATACGGCAGCCGGATTATAGTAAAATGTCGGAAGCGGTGACTAAAAATTACAATCCGATTGAAAACTATGCATTGTCGGAAAATGGCATTGACGGTAAAAAAGTTGCTGATACGGAAGATAAGAACATTCGCAGCGGTAAATCAACAACGACTGAAACGCCGTCCGGCAGCAGCACAATTACAACGTCAAAAACAGGCGGTACAACAGTAGTTGAAACGCCGGAAGGTACAGAGAAGATCACAACAACGCCGTCAGGCTCATTCGCTGAAACAGAAACGGAAGTGGGCGGCAAAAAGACTACAGCAACCGAGAGCCGGACAACATACGACAATACAGCGAATTATAAACCGGCAGTTCAGACCGTGACGGATGAAGTGCCTAACAGCGGTAACGAAAAGAAAACCGATCATACATTTAATCAGTATAAGACGGAAGAAGAAACAAGCTTTACTCAGCGTAAAACAACGACTGACACCACGTACAAGAACGGTACGCAGGAAACAGAAACAGAAACATTCACCGGCAGGAAAACAGAGACAGAAACGGAATACACTGCATTGACTGATACGCGGACGATCTCGCCGGTTAACACATTATCCGGAAGCGTTACGGCGGGCAGCGTCACAAACGCACATGAAGTTGACGAACATCATTTTGAACGTTCCGGAAACATAGGCGTTACCACTTCACAACAGATGATAGAATCTGAAATAGCCTTGAGATATTGGAACAACCTCAAGATGATCTTTATTGCTGAATTTATCCGGAAGTACACATTTTAAAAGAAAAGGGACGGCGCTGCCGTCCCTTATTCTATATCCCTCACATACGCGTCAAGCATTGCACCGGCGCTGTTATCCGCAAAATAACTACGCTCTGCATCTATCAGATGTTTTATCATGTTGTCTGTTTTTGAATATCCCAGACCGTACCGGATGCGCGTATTATATCCCGTCTGACTGTCGCATGTGTACAATACATGTATGTCTGAATTGTACCCGTCATCAATGTAAAAAAATACATACATCATATCGTCTGACTGCCGCAATTCCCGTGCAAGGTATTTTCCATTTTTATAAATGTATGCTTTTGACAATATCCGATATTTACCTTTTGGCGGCTTCGGATATAGTTTCATTGCCCACATGCCGCGGCTGCCTGTTATCGCGGTCAGTTTTTGAGATTTCCACGAAAAATATTTGTTGTTGACCTTCTCGCGCTGCTTATCGCTTGGACGTTCTTGACAGTAAATATGTAGTTTCGTTTCACCACATTGAAGTTGTCGATGATCGCCCCACGTCATATCAACAATGACATCGTTTAATTGTAATTCATCAAAATATACGCTGTACCGATCAATCAGATTTCCGGATAAATAGATATGTGCTGTATCGCGGTTTCTGATAATCGTTGACAACAGATGCGATAATAATATAAATTCCTCGGATAAATAACCGCGCTCCTTCAAAAATTCATCCACGATTATAAAATCACCGTCCGGCGCGTTATATGATGATTTGTATTCTTCCGACAATTCAATTGCAAGGCAATTGCAAACAGAAACTTCCGATTTTTCGGTAATGTCGCCGTCCGCGTTTCTGTTGCAATAGTACCAACGGCGGGATTTATAAAAAATAGATGTCCATTTTCCACCGGTAATTATGGATATATAATCATATTTCTTGACAACATCGAACAGCCCGCCTATATTGCGCGGCATGATCTCAACTTCACGCTGCCGTATATACTGTATGACAGTACCGGAAACAGCATTTAAGCATAGCCCCCACAGCAATAAATTTGTTGTTTTACCTGTACCGCGTATACCTAATATAACATTCCATGCCTGTTCGTGCGGTAATAACTCGCCCGGAACATTCAGAACAGATGCAGGGCATTTCAATTTCTTATACAGTCGCAACGCTGCTTTATAATTTGGTAATGACATAGTTAACCCCCAGAATGACATGATTATTTAAGTAGTCAAGCGCCCATTTTTCCGCGTCCCGCCTGTTATAAAACCGACAGTATTCTATTTCGTGTAGCTCACCTGTTTTACTGTCCTTTTGATATATGATAGCAATATACATTTAATGTTTCAACTCCTTCCGTTCACATATCTGCGATATGAATAATTGTTCAACGGTCATTTTGAATGAGGAAGCTGTAATATAACAACATCCTAATTCGTGCATTTTCTCGCCGTCAACAATCGCGCTGACCGGTTCAGAATGATATACATGTCTATTTTTGTCTGCATCTTCAAACGACATCCCCGGGCGGAAGAAGTCAAAAAGTGCATCGTTTCCGTTTTCTTTTGCGTATGCTTTTGTTACGCTTTTCGGAAGTCCGGCAATAACAGCTTCGATGTTTCCGTCTTTTTCATAAACATATCTTTTAGCGCCCCATGCTTTGAAACGGGAATACATACCTTCATTATCAAACAAACCCAGATCACCGTAAATCTCCACCGGCAGACCACGACGGCGGCAGATATCCTCATTCAGAGCACGAACGCGGGCATTGTACTCATCGAAAAATGAAAAATCATTACCAATCAATTTAATACTGTCGGTGTCTGAATACGCCGCATTTTCGTTATAATATTTCATAGCAGCTAAAATGTTTCGGCGGCAGTACGCGGTAACATATATACCCCAGTACGGAGATAAAAACTGCTGTTGTTTCAATACGTCGTATGATTCGCCGTCCACCTCATGCCATCCGTCCGCGTCGTATGTGATTTCATCAAAATTCAGATGTGATACAGTCATACCATAACAGCTATTTAGCATTCCTTTTACTTTCTGCAACAACTTCTTGATATCGGATGCATCCACGCCCGCTGCTTCCGCTGCCTTAACTTGTGCCTTTAGTTCCTTCTTGCCCTTGTAAAACTCCAAAACCGCATTAAATAAGTAGTCCGGCAACCGCTTTTTGTGTGCTGTTTTCGCGCTGACGATCTCGCATTTATCCCATGTATAAAAATCATGATATATCTGGTAGTCAACATCTGTCAGCAGGACGCGTATGTGTGCCGCCTTATACAATCGCCCGTTTTCAAATATCGCATGCTCATAATCAATGATCTTATGCTTGGATTCAACAACATGAGCGCACGTAGCCTGTATGCCGTAAAAATCGACCATTGCAAGTACAGCACGCCCCGCGTCAATCAGGCTATCGATCTTTGATTTTGTCGGATTCTGGACGATCTCAAACGGTGTAGCCGGAAATGCTTCATGTATCATGATCGAAGGGTATGCAGATGTAAAATCGAATGATGAAACATTATACAGAATGTCTCCACAAATCGCCGTTTGTGCATGAGTAAAACCACCACGGAACAACCACCGCATTGTATAATTGTATTGTTCGACCGTTTCCGGAAACAATGATGATATATGCTGCTGTACAGCGTATCGCCTGTTTGGCGGGATTTGTTCTTTTACGTATTGTCGAACAATGCCCGTTGATGTCAACGGAATACGGCGGCGATGCATCGTATATTCAGCATGTAGCTGCTGTGCGTACTCTGACAGGATAACAACATCATTGATACAGTACGACAATTCACGGTCAGTCAATACCGTCTTACTGTTTCGCGGTATGCTGTAATCAAGATCGCTGATTTTTTCGCCTGTTTCTTCATCGATGTAAACAAGCTTTTGTGTTTTGGTATAGTTTTTCGCCAATGATGCTAATGACATATTTGTCAATGCCATTGTATCACGGAAAACAATACCGCCAGTGATCTCCACTTCTATAGGCTGCCATTCTGCTTTAGCGAAAACACGTTTTAACATGTTCCGCTGTACGAATTGCGGCAGTAAAAACGACATTTCAAACGACATGTTATGAATGAATATATGTATATATCCTTTATCCGGTGGAAGCATTGCGGGCTGCCTTAACCAATGCAGAAAATCAAAAAAGTCATCCCACGTTCTACCGACATATACACTGCTATCTATGCAGCACTGCCAGATATACATATACGCTGTTTCTGATTCATCAACATTCGTTGTTTCGATATCAAATCCAATCGGAATTGTGTTTATCAGTTTTCCGCGTTTCCCATTGTACCGGAACGCCGGAAACTTGGAAAAATCCGGCGCGCTGCCTTGTATTAACTTAAACATATAAACTCCTTTAATATGCTGTTTTACCTTTTGTCCTTATCTTTGATGCCTTGTATGCTTTTTTACGTTCAGCCCGCCGCGCTGCTTCAACTTCACGATCTAATTGTAAAACATATTCGCGATATTCGTCCGGATTTGCGCCCCTGCTTGTTTTGTCCATTTTTGCAAGTATATCATTCATCCTTTTTCCGGCGGGTGTACCCTTCCGACCGTACGCGAAAGATGCATTACTTTCTAAACGTCCGTATGCCCGCCAGTATTCCAATTCTTTATCAACTGCCTGTTTGGTTACTTTCTGCCCTTTTGATTTGAGATCGCTGCTGATTTGTGCGCGGATATCTCGCATTGTTCGTGCTTTCTGTTTATCCAGTTCAGACCGCAGCGCGTCCACCTTTTGACGGTTTTCTTTTGTGTTTCTGATAACGTACCGGTCAGAGCCGTCCGGCGCTGTTTTTATAATGTAGTCAACGCCAGACTTATCAAGCGCGCGAACGTATGCGGAAATATAATTATTATCCTCGGGCGCTATCCAGTTCGTAAGATTTTTCATCTGCTCGTTAACACGCTTTATTACTTTTGATTCCTCGGACTGCTCAACAGTGCGCCGTCCGCCTACAGTGGCAGCACCTGTTTTTGTTTTTGGTACACTCTTTTTAGTAGTGCTAAATTTACTTGTTGGTAGTTTCAGGCTTTTTGGTTTCTTGTTTGCCATGTTATCACCTCATATAATAAACGGCGGGCAGAGCGCCCGCCGGTCATTCATTTAAAACGGGTAGTCATCATCTGTATCCGTTTTCTTTGACTTCTTGGCGGGCTTTTCGTCCTCGTCATCGTCGTCCTCGTCATCGTCGTCATCGTCGTCCTTCTTGCGTCCGCGTTTTGACTTCTTGGCGGGCTTTTCATCCTCGTCATCGTTGGCTGACAGATAATCGTCCTCGTCAACTTCTTCCCACTTGTCATTGTCGTCCGCTGCTTCGATGATCTTCATAAACGCGTCATGCACGTCCCTACTCATGAATACTAACGGGTAATATTCATCATCCTTTTCATTGTACTTGGACGGCATACCCAGAAAATCACCTTTTTTACCTTCCACCAGACGACAGCCGGTTATAACCACCCCGCCGTACTTAAGATCAAAATAGAGGAAGCGGTCCCGCCCCTTTTTAATTGTAGTACGCATTACCGCGTAACCGTTCTTTGCCTTAACGATCTCTTTGATTCTTGTTACCTTTTTCATGATGTTTCATCCTCCTCATGATTATAAGATTTGTTAATTTCTGCGATATTTTCGGTGATATCGCTTATTATATCACTATACTTATACAGCATAGATGATACCTGTTGTTTTTCGCGCTCATTCAATGAACGCCCGGTTAAAGATGCCAATGAACCAACAATGTTGGTTACTTTGCCGATATTGGCTATAATGCGTTTTAAATTATCGGTCATTGTTTTCAACTCCTATCTTTTCATTAGTAGTACTTCCGCCGCGTGTTGCTGCTGTCATTTCCATATCAGACATTGTTGTCACCTTCTTCCGCTTCATAGTTCAGCTCTGTAGGCTGCCAGTCATCCGGTGTGGTGTATATACACATTACAAAATATAACGGGCAGGACACACATGATCGGTGCTGTTTACATTCAGACTTGATGATCTCTACCGCGCGTTTTAATTCGTCGTACTTCATAAATCATCACCCCACATTAACAGCTGATAAACTGGATTGAATCCAATGATTGAAACGGTTCACAGGCGGCATGCGCTTTATGTAATGCATAATTCCATGCAATAATAGACGAATTATCACCACATGATGTCAGATCAACTTCAATTGGTAAATACGATTCATCACCCGTTTCCATGTTAACATACTTTGCTTCAAATCTCCACATAAACTTCCTTCTTTCCGGGCTATGCCCTATAAATATTGTGGTGGACGGGATTCAAACCCGTGTTTCGCGGCGGATGCAAGCCTTGTTTACTCTCTCATTTCCCTTAAGAAGTAACCCACATGTTGTCGTTCTCATAACAACGCTGCCTTATCTCTTGGCTACCACCACATATAATTATCCACGTTCTATTATAGCATAGAACGTTCTAAAAAGATATATACAAACTAAACAAAACATATAATTATATTTTGTATAATATTACAACAATTGTTCCACATGGAACAACGGGCGGGTCGGACAACATGAGGACGGCGCGGGCGCTTATGGGGCAGCGCTCGGACGCTTATGGGTCAGACCTTTTTTGTGCAATTTGTACAAAAGTTTTCAACAGGTAATTTAGTTAAAGT
>JAEIGA010014508.1_pt1 | contig 11991 bp, 19 predicted proteins | sample 9270691 | NCBI WGS metagenome assembly JAEIGA01 (sample SAMN17057246, study PRJNA624740) | gut metagenome | biome: biome; isolation source: fecal sample | host: Bos grunniens | place: China: Xizang | collected 2019
AAAACTTGGAAATGGATTTAAAAGACTATGCAAATAAAATGGGTGTTCCACCTTATTTAGTTCCTAACAAAGTTCTGATATTACCAAAGAAAGATGTAATAGATTTATTTAGATAAAAGAAAAGGGAATATATTAATTTATATTCCCTTTTATGTTTATTATAAATAATTTATTAATAAATATAATACAAATATGGCAAGAACTTTAGGTGCAAAAAATAAACCTAAACATACAAATACAGTAAAGGTTATTAATTTAAACAAACACATTTCAAATTCACCAATTATCAATGATATTACTCCTTATAGTTGGGTAACGTTTGGAAAAGATAACCAGTACCCAACACACTTACTTAACCTATATCATAACAGTATTATTCATAGTGCTTGTGTGGATTTTTTAACTAATGCAATTGTTGGTGATGGAGTGGATTATGCTGCAATGAGTATCGACAATGAAAATGAATTAGTTCCAAACTATCTTGAAAGTTGGGATGAACTATTATATAAGGTAGCAAAGGATTTAGTGTTATTTGGTGGGTATGCAATCCAGATAATCAAAAATAGAAATGATAAAACTTATTCATTTTTCCACACTCCTTTTTCTACTTTAAGATTTGGTAAGAAAGATGAAAATGGTGAAATCAAGAAAGCATATCTATGCAAGGATTGGACTAATTATGTTGCTAATAAACCAGTAGAAATTGATGTGTTGAATTATACAGATGATATTAATATATCATTGGGTAAACCTTATTTATTAGTATATACCAATTACAATATATTCGATGAATATTATCCAGTTCCACACTATGTATCAGCATTAGACGCAATCAGAACAGATATTGAAATGAAAAACTATGATTTAAATGCTGTTACTAATATGTTCACACCAAGTGGTATATTAACAATGAATCAAGTTAGTGATGATGCTGAAAGAGATATGATAATTAAGAATATCGAAGCAACTTTCACAGGTTCAGAAAACGCTAATAATATCATCATTACATTTAGAAACAATTCAGAAGATAAACCAGTAGAATTTGTTCCTATCACATCAAATTCAGAAGGTGTTAATTTATTTGCTGATACCACAAATAGAACTACAGATAGAATATTATCAGCACACAGAGTTTCCAGAGGTTTAATCGGTCTTCCAATAGATGATGCTGGTTTCAGTAGTGAAGGTGCAATATTACAAGCACAATACAATCTCACCAATAAGTTATTGGTAAATGGTATGAGAAAGAAATTAGTAAGTCATATTAATACTATTTTGGGGTTAAATGGTATTGAACAAGATTTAATTTTAAAACCTTTATCATTCAATATATCTGAAGTAGAAGAAAGAAAAATAGAAGTAACACCAGATGTAAAAGAAATCTCAAATGATGAGAATGAAGATACTTCTGTTTTAAATTAATTCATTATATTTGCGAAAAAATATAATAATTATGGAAGTATATGTATTAAATGATGTATTTAGGGATGTGACTATTGTATTTTCTCCAGAAAATATAGAACAAAAAATTAGAGATTATATCACCAAATATTCTGATACTTCTGATTGGATTGATGAAGATTGGGATGAAGAATTAAATTGGTTAGTAAGAAATAATCATACTGATACATATTATGGTGATGAGAATATTAATTTTTTCCTATGGAAAAGAACAATTGAATAATTATGGAAGTATATCTTTTTATTTGCCACAGTCCAGAAGTTGACATATATTTATTCACATCAATTACAAAGTGTAAAAAATTCTTCATTAGGCATTGTAACTTTGATGAAAACGAATGGGAGTTGTTAATTCAAGGTAATAAGATAATTGATGATGAAGGATATTACTGGGAATTCAGAAAACAACAAAGATATAAATATTTATAAATATAAACCAAAGGTTTCCTAAATTATGTCCTTAAAGGTGGTAGAAAGCGTTCTATCACCTTTTTTTATACCATTTAATGTAAAGTTGTTATTTAGAATTTGGTATATTAATTTGTATTGCTTATATTTGCAAAAAAATTAATGTTATGAAAGAAGTTATCCTATTACTTAGAGTTAGTACCAACCAACAGGACTATGAGCAACAAAAAGGTGAATTAATCCAGTATTCACAACAGTTGGGGTTTGATAATTACCACATTATCAATGATAAAGAAAGTGCTGTTAAGTTATCAGAGGAAGAAAGAAATGGTTTAAATACCCTAAAGGAAATGGTGTATAATAACTCCAATATTAAAGGATGTATTGTATATGAAATTTCCAGATTGGCAAGAAAACAGAATGTCCTACACAGCATGAAGGAATGGTTTATCAATAATCAAGTAAACCTTTATGTGTATGATAAAAAATACCAGTTATTGAACCAAGATGGAACGTTGAATGAACAGTGTGATTTGCTCTTTTCAATTTATGGTTATTTTGCAGAAAATGAAGCAAAGCAGACTAAGATGAGAAGTAAAAGAGGTAAAGAGTATTGGGTTAAAAAAGGTAAGTGTGTCAATGGTAGATTAGTTTATGGGTATAAAACTGATAAAGATGGTTATATAATTCCAGATGATGAACAAATAGAATTTGTAAAATACTTGTTCAATCGTTACAACAATAGTGATATAACACTAAGACAATTGGCAAAGGAAATGATGGAAAGAGGTATATCACCAACCCAACATTTAAGAAGTGCCCAGACTTGGTTAAAGTGCATCTTATGTAACTATGCCTTTTGTGGTGAAGCATCAATTTATTCAAAGAAGATGCCACACATATATCCAGCAACTATACCTAAAGATTGGATTGATAGAGCAAGAAATAAACTCGCTAATGCTAAGACATTACCAAGAACAACTGATAATGTCTACTATTGTAAAAGTCTTCTTAAATCGCAGGAAAACGCTAATCTGATTGCATCTGTTACTGATGTTGCATACTGGGTTCAACAACCATATCCATATATTGCAATTAATATTAATGTGGCAGATAGTATTGTATGGTATTGTGTAAGAACGATGATATACCCTATTTATGTAATGAACAATACTAGTGAAAGAGAAGAACAATTAAGAGAACAGTTAACCATCAACAATGAAAAATTAACAACAATTAACAAAAAAGATTTGGAGTTAAATAATGAACTTCAACGAATCAAAAACCTTTACATTAAAGGAAAGATTGATGATAATGAATTTGAAGCATTGGAAAGTGAGAACATCAAGAATAAAGGCATTTTAAGCGATTCTAAGCGACTTTTAGAAGAAAGTAATACAAACATACTACAAGCACTTAAAAATACTCAGGAATGGTTTAAAATAAGTCTTATTGATATATCCCATTTGAATGATGATATTGAAATAAAAAAAGTGATTGATTTATGTGTAAAAAAAATTATACTAACAAAAGATGGTAATGTCCTGAATTTGAACATAGAATCAGTATTTGGTTTGAACTATTATTTCCAGTATAATATTAAAACAAAAGAAATAAAATTCTTGGATGAACCAATTAATTTGATGGTAAGTGTCAGATATAAAAGTAAACGAAAAAGGGGATGACCGAATTGTCATCCCCCATCAACTAAACAACTAAATAAAAAATTATTAATATGAGTAAGAATATTAACTGAGTTCCCACTGGTAGTATCGCTCTACATAACTTCAAGTTCAGTGGGTACAAATAGTACCAGTTTCACAACTACCTATTTGTTCATTAAAAATGTTTTATTAAAAAAAAATTATAATGGAGTTCCCCTTGGTAGTATCGCTCTACATAACTTCAAGTTCAAGGGGATAGTCAACAAATAAAAATACTATTTTTTTATATTTAATAGTATATCTATTAAAACATTAATAAGATTTATTTTAGGATGATATTAATTACATCTTAACCATTTTAGTTTTATTTATCTTAATATCGAATTACAACCACTCGCAAGATTGCAGACTAATCATTTTTACAACCATAATTAGTTCCAGTTGGAGTTAAACTTTTAAATCATTTTAAAATATAACATTTCCCAGACGTTATATCTTCATATTTAGGTTATTTAGGTTCTTGATTTAATATAATCATTGATGATAAAATCAAATTGTTCATCTGACAAAATCTCCCAATCATCATCAGTTAGTCTTAAATAAGTATTAATCTTATTGACATTTTTCCTGATAATCTTTAGTATGACTTCCTTTTCAGTTTTGTTTACATAATCATTCATCATAATATTCTTGTAAAACTCACTTCCTTGGAAGGTATATAATATACTCATTCTCTTTCTTACTTCAAATTGAAGACTTGTTTCCAGATTTAAGTAATTCTCTATGAAACTTGAACTGATTCCTTTTTGATACACAACACTCATATTACACTAATCTTACTAATACTTCACTAAAATCATTATGCAATTTAAGAGGTTGAGATTGAACTTCTGCTGTAATACCTTCTTCCAATAAATTATTGACAACATCAATCTCACTTACACCACAACCAACATCATCAACAAGATAATAAAACTCATCATTTTCTGTATTGTAACGTTGGTGAACAATTTCATAACATTCTATACTACCTCCTATTAGGTTCATCATCTTTTGGTAATCTTCTACTTTAATTTCCATAATACTCTATTTTTAGTTTAACAAAAGTGGAAGGAATATTACCCCTCCTTCCAATGGGCGAAATAATAATTAATTATAAATGAATGTTTAAAAAAACCAACCTTAATCACATTGCAAAAATACATAAATTAATTTTTAAAAACAAATTTTAACAATAAAATTTATAAAAAAAATTATATATTTTCTTGAAATTCAAACCATTCTTCCATTTCCTTTTGTTCTTCTTCTGATATGGGTCTATTAACTGATGTTACAAACTCAAATTCTTCATCATCAATTAGATGTACCTCATGCATTTTATATACAACCCTATCACCATTTATTACACCATTAATACTGAATAAATCATTGATAAATGAGTTTACAATTACAACCTTATCATCTTCATGAAGTTCACCAGAATTAAACAACTCTTTATTTCGATTAAAGCATTGGATAAATACATCTTTACCCAATGCAAAACTATCATCATTTTTAAATCGCTTACAAGCGATATAATTTAAATTAATATTTCTTACTAAAGTTTTCATATAATTACTTTATTTAATTATTATTTTTTATTCTAAAAACAACAATTTGGTTGAAATCTTCATCAGTCCAATCAGTATTATTAGATGGTCTCAACAAGCAATTTTCCATAAAGTCAACAATCCAATCATCATCAACCATTGATGGGAAATACTGAGTTGCTTCAATATCATATTCCAACAATACATCCGAATCAATCTCATTTGAATCAAATACAACCAAATCGTTATGAATTTGGTAACAACAGAAATAATCCGTTGCCACTTGTTCAATCTTGTTTACCATTTACTTGATAGTTATAATAGTTTAACATATTTTAATTTAACCAATATTCAATATCTTTTTCATCTTCCAATGGAATGATAAATTCTCCGTTCAAATGTACATAATGTTCTGGATTAACAGAACCCTTTTCAGTCAAAAAATCTAGGGCAGTAAAATATGTGTTAGGGTATGAAACACAATACAAAAAATATTCACCATTTCTCTTCTTATACACAGTAACAATAACCTTTGTACATCGTCTTTGAACATCCATTCTGTTCATAAATACTGCGGTCTCTGTATTATATGTTCTATTATTAATTTTTCTTTTCATAATCATTAATTTTTTAATACAAACTTTAATTCTTCTTCAATATCTTCAATTGACATATTTACATATTCCTTTCGTTCAATGCCACCCCATTTATAAGTATCATCACCACCAAATATATCGCTAGTAAAAAAATACTCTACAAATTCATCATTTTCATCAAAACAAAAGTTTAAAAAATATGGACAACGTTCAACACCATATTCATTAATTTTCGACTGAATATCGTTATAAATTCTCTTTGTAATGTCTTTTAATTCTTCTTTCATCTTTTAAAATTTTTAGTTGTTAGATTATTAATTATGTTAATTGGTGTTAAATGGTATATCTTTTATTTGGTGCTATCATTTATTTTATTATAGAAATTTCAAATTCTAAATTTGACTTATTTTAAAGCGATTTCCTGAACTTTCTCCCTTCGGATGATAATTGATACATCTTTGGGGAGAGAGTGTCTTAAATCGTCAGGAAATTCCTTTTATTGGAGGTTTACAATGAAACCTCCTGAATTTTAAATTCTCCCTTTCTGTTCTTGACGTTCACTTCACTTGGTTCTTTATCGTCAATACAGATATTGATAGGTTTCTTACACTCCATCCAAGCACAGTTGTTGGAAAAGTATTCTCTCGCTCTGTATTCTTCCCACCAATCATCAGGATTTTCATTCATCTTTACTACATCTTCTTCACTCAATTCTACTTGGAATGCTTCACCGATAGCATAGTCCAAAATCATTACAAAATTTTTACTCATTTTTTTTAATTTTTTATTTGATAAATTATTAATTAAATTGTTTGTTTCTCAATCACAGTGCAAAGATACATATTATTTTTTAACTTTGAAAGTTAATTTTGTTAATTGATGTTAATTTCTTTATTTTTATTTGGTCATCTCGTTATTTTTATTATGTGCTTTACTATAAATATCACCAAATCTTAAAAAATTCATAATTTGAAATAAAAAAATCAGTGCTCGCTACCTAGAGGTCCATGTATATATAGTATAACTATTTATATATATATAATATATTTATAATATAATAATATAATATATGAATAGTATATATTCTAGAGTTAATTTTTCTAAAATTAACTCCAAAAAATAAAAAGGTTCTTATAAAAGGTTTTTCTTTTTAATTTAATATTTTTTAACTTTTATTTTGATTTAAGAAATATTTTATATATATTTGCATTGTTAATGAATCTTAATCACATCTATTCAAATATTGTTTAATTTTATAATTTTTATTTTATGAATAATTTAAAAAAAGATATTGAAAAATTAAAATTATATTTATTTCAAAATGATAAATTAAAAAATGATGAAATTTTAAATAGTTATTTTAATAAAATTTTAAACAATGATTTATTCAATGATTCTTGTATTGAAAAAATTAAAAAAGAATTTGAAATAAAAAATAAATCTCTCCTAGAGTTGATATGCAACGACCTCTCATTGTTTGGAGAATTACAAGAAACTGATTTCAACGCAGTGGTTTATCATAGAGTTATAGTTACTCACATCTTCAATTACATTTCCAACAATTTGGAAAATTATAAAATTGAAGAACACACTTCAAGTTATGACATTTCAATTAGCGGTTACAGAATGGTTATAAATCTGAAAAAACCAGTGAATCTCAATTGGAGCGTTAATAAGTTGAAAAAATACTTCAAGACTTACTATAGTAACAATGCTCCAAAAAAACTGATTACTTCAATATCAATAAACAATAACGAACTTCAACTAATGTAAATTTGAAGATTAAGAAAACAACATACAACAATTATACATAACTTCAACGAGAAGGGCATTTCCTGACGTTTTAAGACATTTTAACAATTCAGAAGTAGAAATCCTTATTCAACTACTCAAAAGTTCAGGAAATCGCCTTAAAATCGTTCATAGAGAAATACTGTTAAAAATCTCTAGAACATACTCCAAGAATTTGCATATATCACTGGTTATCTGGATATTAGCAGCAAAAACCAAAAAGAGTATGTATAAACCAACAACATTCAAGGAATGGCAAATCAACAAAAATATCGCTGATTGCTGTTCAACCATAGAAAGATTCTTAACAACAAGAGTTAAGACAATTGGTTTACTTCAATTAATATTACCTATTGGTTGGAGAATCAGTAAACCAGATTCTAATAGAGTTAAATGGGTGGAGCGAGATATTCAATGCAAACAAGAATCATTGAACAATCTCTATCTTAGCATCAAGAACAACAAGGTACATATTTACCAGTTCTTTGAAGCAGAATTTAATTCAGATTATGTCACAGTAAGAATTAACATCAACCTAGATGATAATGACAAAATCTTTTTAATTTAATCTTTTTTTTCTTTTTATAAAAATAAATTTTTTTAGTCATTTAAACTCCTAAGTACTATTTACTTAGGAGTTTTTTTTTCTATATTTTATAAGAATATCAAAAATAATTTTAAATATTTTTAACTTTTTCAATTTGGTTTGATATTTATAAATAAACGAGAAGAAGATATGACAACAGAATTTGCATTTTTATTGAGTATGTACATAATAGTAATATCCTACACCAACTTGAAGAAGAATGTGGAACAAATACTATTAGATGTAACAGAATTAATAATGTTACCAGTTGGTACAGTATATAGACTATCAAAAATAATTTATGAAAAAATAAGAAAAAGATGAGCAAGAATTTTTATTCAGTAGAAGAATTAAAGGATTGGGAGTTATTAAAATTGTTCAATGAAAAAATTAAATTAAATTCTTTAGGACAAACCCCAAAGAAATGGTATTATGATGCTAGTGGACATACACACCTTAACCAATATACAGAATTGGAATTGAAAAACAGAAATGGTGTAATAAAGGAAAATTATATAGAGTTTACTAAAAAAAATAAAGACACATACACAGCAACAACAGTATACATTGAACCTCAACATTATTCAAGAATGGTTGATGATTATAGATTTGATGGTGTTGTACCTTTATATGTAAATTTCTTCGCAGATGGTTCAATTATTGTATGGAACTTGGCAACATTGAAGAAAAAACCAGAATGGAAGTGGGTAACACATATATGGGATGAAGGAAAAAAAATCTATAAAGATGAATGGAGAATCTTATTAGATATTAACGAAGCATTCATTTATGACAAGAAATATAATTTAGTTAAAAAACCAGAATAATGACAAAGGAAGAACAAATAGAAGTCTTCTACCAGTTGTTATCGAAGAATTATATTGACATTAAAAAAAAATATAAACAAATGTGCTTCTTGCAAGGTATAACCTATTCAGAAGATACCTTGCAAGACACAATAGTAAAGATTGTAGATATTATCCAGAGAAAAGGATTAAAAGCAGAAAATGAAAAGGAAATAGAGAATTATTTATTCAATGCGTTCCGATACAATCTGTACCAAGAATTTCTTCAAGAATCCAAGAAAAAGAAAGATGATAATATAGACCCATTCGACTTAGAGATAGAAGATACACCATATAGTGATGAACAAGCACAATATGCAGATATGGCAACCAAGTATATTTTCAATAAGGTTAAAGAAGAATTTGATGCAGTTACAGTTGGAATATGGCGATTAAGATATATGGTAACTATCAATGGACAAGAAATGAACTACAAGAAGATAAAACAATTAACTGGTATTGAAGACACAAGAAGAAGAATAGTTATGGTTAATAAATGGGTGCGAGAGAATATAACAAAACAAGATATTCAACGAGCGATAGAAAAAAATCAAATATTTATTTAATTAATGTTTATAATAAAAAATATATGTTTTTAGAAATAATTTTAACATTTTTTATATTTTTTGGCACAAAATATGTAGTTTTTTGGTTTACTGATAAAAAAGGATTACCAGAATTTTTAAGATATAAACCTTGGATTTGTTACAAGTGTTGTTCATTCTGGTCATTAATAACACTCTATATAACCATATTTTTAATGTTCAAATGTGGTTTATGGTATTTATTAATCGCTGGTGTAGTACTAACAATACTTGATGCAGTAGCACTACATATAGATGAAAATAATGTTGTATCAATCAACGAAATTGAAATAAAATAAAGTAATATGTTCGATAGTATAGATATAGTGAATATGGAAACCTTTATTCAATTGGTAAAAAGAGGTTCCAGAATTAGTGGTGTAGAAATTACAGAATTATATAATAAAGTTTTTAAAAAGAATTTGAAACCAACGAATTGTAGTTCTTGTATCAATCAAAGATACAAAGAATTAAAAAACACTTATGATAACTTTATGAAGTTATTAAAAGAAGAAGAAGAAAAAGCAAAAGCACTTGAAGTATTGGATGAACTAATGACACCAACACAAGAAGAATTAGAAGAAATAACCCAGAAGAAGGGAAAGAAAAAGAAAGGAGAATAAAACTATGGCAGCACCAATCAAACCAGCAAATGAAGATAAAAGTAGTATAAGAAAAGAATTGGCAATCCGAAATGTTGTTAATGATTTAATGGATGGTGGTGTATATTCTGTTATCAAAGAAAAACTAATGGAAGATGAATATGGAATTGGTAAGAAATATACTGAAGGAACTGCAAAAGGAATTATTAAATTTGCTAGAGCGAGAATCAAACAGGATTTTGAAGAACAATTACCTGACATTAGAGCATCATTAACTAATATGTTATATGATTTGTTCACTGAAGCAAAAGATATGGGTGATAGAATGAATGCCATTAAATGCATCCAAGAAATTGCAAAATTAACTGGAGCATATGAACCAACAAAAGTAGAAGCAAAGGTAGAGAATATTGTTATAGACTTTAATCTAACAGATGAAGGTACAGATTAAAGGAATCAAACTAACACAATCACAACAACTACTTTACAATGCAGCACATAACGATGAATTAAAGTACATTTTAGCAGCGTTTTCCAGACAGCAAGGTAAATCAACAGTTGTAATGCTATTGTGCTTAGAATGGTTGCTAAATAAGTCTGAGGACATTATATATTTCACTCCTACCTATCTACTTTCAAAACAAATTTATTCAAAAATAATAAAACTATTACCAGAAAAATTAATTGTAAAATCCAATTCACAAGAACTAATCATTGAAACAATAAGCGGTTCAACTCTTAAATTCTTCTCTGGTGAAGCAGCACAAAGTGCCAGAGGTAGTAACTGTACAAGACTTATAATAGATGAAGCAGCATATGTTAAAGATGTTATAGATGGGCAATCCTTTTGGTTTAACATTGTATTACCACTCATCAAAGTAAGAGGTAAGAAAGTTATAATGATAAGCACACCTTTTTCAACAAGTGGTTTTTTCTATGAACTCTGTATGAGAGCAATCAAAGGTGAAGAAGGATATATATTTTTAAAGAGAACAATATATGATGATGCATTAATAAAACAAGAAGAAATAGAAGAATTGAAGAAAGGTTATCCAGAACTTGCATGGAGAACAGAGTTTTTATGTGAGTTTATGACAAATGCATTATCAGTATTTCCAGACTATGAAAGATGTTTTAAAGAATTTTCTTTTGATTATAACAATATATATTGTGGTATAGACTTATCAACAGTTGGTACAGATAATACAATCATAACATTTATAAATAATCAGAATCAAATACAACAATTTAATATAAAAGGTGATTTGGATTCAAAATATAAACAAATTGCTGATATATTAAATCATTATAACCCAAAAGGAACATATATAGAGGTTAACTCAATTGGTGAAGTAATGTATAATGAAATCAGGAAATTATTAAAGCATAAAGATACTTTCCATAAGTTCATAACAACCAATGACACAAAAAAAGAATATGTAAATAAACTATCAGTTATGATAATGAATGATGAAATATCATTTAATAATGACAATAAGTTATTATATTCTGAATTGGGTACATTTACATACAAGTTAACTAAGAATGGTAATATTACTTATGCTGCAATACCAAGTGCTCATGATGATACAATAACATCATTGGGAATGGCAATACAAGCAAAAGAAGATTTTAAATACACAAACAATATAACATTTGCGAAGCGAAATATAGTTAAAAAACTTATTTAATATGGCAAGACCGAAACAAAATTTTAAAATAGCGATACCAGAATCTTGGGATGAAATAACATTAGAAAAGTTCATTCAATTACAATCTTTATATCAAGAGGAAAATAAACCCACAATTAAAGAAATTATATCAGTTTTATCAGAAATTCCATTAGATGAATTAAATCAATATCC
>JAEIGA010014509.1_pt1 | contig 11990 bp, 5 predicted proteins | sample 9270691 | NCBI WGS metagenome assembly JAEIGA01 (sample SAMN17057246, study PRJNA624740) | gut metagenome | biome: biome; isolation source: fecal sample | host: Bos grunniens | place: China: Xizang | collected 2019
CCTCCTCCAGTACATGCCGCACCTCCAGTTCCTCCTCCAGTACATGCCGCACCTCCAGTTCCTCCTCCAGTACATGCCGCACCTCCAGTTCCTCCTCCAGTACATGCCGCACCTCCAGTTCCTCCTCCAGTCCAGGCCGCGCTTCCAGTACAGGGCGCACCTAGGTTTAACGCAGCCGAACTCGCCGCAGCTATAGGCAGACTTAGACCGTTGCCGGCTCCACGTGCTCAAGGGCAGCAAAGAGACCCCAATGCCCCCTTAGATATGGCCGGATTAATGGCCGCAAGGAGAGTAGAGGTTGCTGGATCCAGTAGTGATTCAGACTATGATGAGGAAGAGAGCGAGAGCTCGGATTCAGAATGGGGCGGAGAAGGTATGGTCGGCGGTTACGATGAACCATATTCCTCCTATAGTATGCTCGGCGGTTTACCGATTCCAACGAGGATCAATACAAACTATATCGAAACCGGAGATTATATCGCAAATAACCGGTTATTCATACCAACTGTTACCGGCATGTTCAATCGAATTACAGCTATAGGTGCGGATAAGACTCTTACTTCAATCTCCGACGTGAAATACGCGGCATGTTACGCAGGTTTCCTCTCCGCCGTAACATCAAAGGATACATGCGTAGTCGTCGACAATATCTGTCCAGGTATTCTAATGGCATGGGCAACCTATACTCGTGCGGGTATCGATTTCGGCGACGGTCGTGGAGTCGTGCCACGCCCGGTCATTGAGGCTCTGATCAGTGGCGGAGATACCGAACTGACTGACGCAGTTCGCGCGAATATTTCGAGCGCCGCTACCTGTGCCGCGTATGCCAACTATATACAGGCCAGTATGGCATCTCCATCTTCTACTACGAGCTTGGTAAATAATATGCCATTCCATGCCGGATCTATTGTCAAATACTACCATTCCGAAAACGCCACTAGAGCGGTCAAGAATATATATGCACTGCGCTCCAGAAACACCTGGAACATAAACGATATGGACGTCGCATTCGGAGTCGGAAGAGCCGTAATCGGCAATGATGCGCCACCCGCTGCCGCTGAAGAGTCTCCGGGTTCAGGTAGAATCGCATTTAATGTACTTCCAACTATCATCGCGCCGATTAAGCCGCATAGAACTCTTAATAGAACCAGTGTGTTGATATATTCCGCTCTATTATCCAAGATAGGTGAATATGCCCTTTGGAATCCAGGATATGAACTCTTCAATATCTATAGCGGGTTCGCTAACGCCGCCGACAGACGAGTAGACATGGTTAGATACTCTCCATATGACGCAGTCGTTAATACGCCATTTATCGCGTTCAGGCACGGTGAGCAAGATGCAATGCTTTGCGTCAATAATGAAAAGGCATTCTCTATCGGTGCATTATCAGTCGGTATACTCGCCGGCAATTATCTTAAATTCAACGTTAACGGCTCGCATTGGTATAGGGACGCTCCCGCTGGACTTAACGGCATAGTTTCAGAGCTAAACGCCGCTACAGAACTGGCATTATACACTCCTGCTGACAGAACTCTAGCTGGTAATAATGTAACAACGGGACCGAAGATAAAGACCGGAAAAGCCAAGGCCGTTATCGATAAGATCGTAAAGAAGATTTCCACCTGGTGCGAAAAGATTTCCACCGTCGCTCCTAAGGAATCCGCAGGTTTCACCCTTAATATGATGGGAGGTGCTATTCCATTCGGTGAATACGTCGATTATGAGGCAGCTACAGGCGGAGAGCCATATGAGATCTACAAGAAGATCTATCCATGCGAAGAGGATATCAGTTACAAACTTCCGTTCTATGATAGGATGTTCCGCGGTGTCGCTAGATCCAAGTTAGACATCACAAGTCTCGCGCTCAAGTACTTCAACCGTACTATGATTTCATTCGGCGGTATTCTCTCTAACTTCCTCTTCCCGAACGCGATCTACGGTGAAGCATGCTTCAATAACTTCGTCGCTGAGTTCTCCAGGACCGTTCATGATACTGCTCTATTCGAAGACGCGTCCTTCAAGAATAACTACGGCACCGAATACGACTCTGTCGGTGAAAACAGGTGGAAGTTCTATAAGGTCCTCCTTGAATACTTCGCAAAGAGCGGACCAAATGGACAATACCGTAACGCATCCAATGCTGCGTTCTATTACACCAACCAGCTTCCAGATGCCGGCGGTTCACCGGAAAAGAATGTCCGTCTCATGAAGGACATGAGAATAACTGAGTTCGTTAATAGGTTCACAGCCGCCCAGGATAAGCACTCCATGCTCGCGTCCGAGTATACTATGCCATCTATCTGCAACTCATACCTGTCTTACATGCACAATATCCTTGTCGGTAAATCTAACCAGGCCGGCTCCGATCTCATCGAGGCCAAGAACACTAATCTCGCCCATATCATCAATACTGACGCAATGGGTATCATGCGTAGCATAGACTCCTCGCTTACATATCTCTCCGCTGTCGCAAACCTCGTCAAGTACATGTCATTCTATGACGTCGATGAGAAGCGCGAAAGACCATATGCGGGTATCGCTACTCCAGAGCCATACGCAGGCGTCGAGACCTTCTAAATTAAGTAATTTAGGTTTTATTTTTGTTCTATAATTGATTTTTATTACTTCGTCAATATATGCAGGGTTCGGCCATAGAAGTTCCTATTCTACACGGTCATATGACGAAAATCGAAAAAGACAGCGAACTTATGACGGAGCTGGAAAATGCGATGAATCTATCCATCATTGATACCGCAACGATATTTGGAATCGACGTCGAATTCATTCTTGATTTTGTCATGTCGGACATAAAAGAAAACATCGATTTCTATACCGGAATACGTACTTCACGCGGAGTGTTTCCAGGCGCAGGAAAAACAGGAGAAATCTTTTGTGAACTCGATAGATTAAATTCAATCTATGTTCCAGCAGAGTTTTTCGTTGAAAGAATCATTCCCGGATATGTAAAATTTATCATACTATCCGGGTTCAGTGGACCGATAGGAATTCGCGGTTTACTCGATGTATACGCGAATGAAGTACAGAATAGCATAGAACGCGCCACGATTGCCGCTTCTGAAGAAGAATTCAAGGAAAGTAATTATGGGATAAAGACTACTAATGCGACTGAGATTTCTTCCATAATTTCCAAGCACGTGAAAGAATCTAAAGCGTCTCCGTTCCCATTAGAAGAGTGTCATGTCTGCGGAAACGAAGATGTCCATCACTTCTATAAATGCACTTCATGTAGTTATGAATTCTGTAAGGAATGCTGTGAGAATATCGCAGGAAGACAAGCTCGCTGCCCCTGCTGTAATGAAGATTTCTCATTAATCGAGAACGTGGTTCCTGAATAAAAATATCAATCCTATTTTTCCTTTCAACACTTCCTTCACAGACCGAATGTGGTTATATAATACTTCCGTGTATGGATAGGACTTTCCCGGCTATCGCAAACGGGTATCATCTTAAATAATCCATAGGAATTTAGTCGCTCATATAGTATTTTTGACGACATATTCAATTGATTCGCGACATATAATTTATTATATCTTTTCATCATTGGATATATATCATGTATATTATAATCATATAGCCTACCGCATAATATGTCGCAGAAACATAACTGATTTCCTTCATGCACGCACGTAAAGGGTATATCTATATATGAACCACAGTATGCGCACTTCATTAAATAGCCATAAAAATACAAGCAAAAATATAGTTTCGTTTTATGTTTCATGCATGCGCGAATTTACATGTGGACATCTCCAGTACAATCTCATCGCCGTCGTTTAATGTGTATTCATTTCCGGGCGCGTCATAAGTCCTCTTTTCCGGTACGCGTTTCTCGGATAAATCGGTCTTAAATACCGCGCATTTTGACTTACCGAAGATGTGTTGCGGGAAAGCGAAATCCTTCTCCCAGAGTCCCGGAGAGCGCGTCTTTTCTTCCTGCGACACCGTATCGAATATACTCTTTTCATGACGAAGGATGTGAGCATAATTTATATAGTTCGCGTCTATAATAATATTATATGGAATAGTTACATGGAACTTAATAAGTTTTGGTATAGTCGCTCTATATAATATGTTAACCAGCATGTTCTCCGTATTGGCGTACTTATCCATAATAAAGTCCGCATACGTAAATAGCCAATTATTACGTGCTACGTTATAGGTATTCGTGCCACTTTCCCTGTACAGCTCTATGTTCGCTTTAATGTATCCTTCCCATGGGAACATTCTACAATCCGCTCCGGCAAAAGACACTTCTTCATTTGCCGGAATAGGGAATAACGTGTTCATGTTCATAGTCATGAAACTCATACCGGCAGTCTTCCAGTTGTAGTAATAATTGTATTTTTCTAACCCGGCTTCTCCGATTACATTATACCCAAAGAAAGTATAGTCACACTTCGGCCGCGATGGGCCTCCTTCTTTCGCGGTTTCCTCATTAATCGCTCCAGGTATACTATCCTGCGCCGGGTTGAAAATGACCATAAATGGGTCGTACGGCTCTATGATAAATGGTATCTTGTCTTCGAATAATTCATAACACAAACCGCCTTTGTATATATCTAGCTTATTGGTTGCCGCCTTCGCCGCTTCCTGTTCATTGATGATCTTCTGCGGGAGCCCGGAGTTCAGATACCCATAAGTCCAATACAGGGTATTCAATATGACTATCGCGGAAGTCCAGAACTCATACTTATTATCGAAGAGAGTATAATTATTCGGCAAGAATTGTATAGGCACGCTGGTAAGTTTCTTAAATCCTCCGAGACTATTTAATGATTTCCATACGAACTTAGGAACAGTCGCGATAATTCTTACGTGGAACCATGTAATGAAATCTTCCATTACCGTCGCATCATCTTTATCGGCCTGTTTATTAAAAGTTTTCGCTTTCTCTACCCAGTTATTATATATAATACTCGACCGCCCATTGGAAGTATACTGTCCATCTCCTCCCGTGTCCATCATTGCGGGCATTTCTTTATTTCCATCGATTATCCGATTCCATGGAGTAAGTACCTTCATTTCATTAGGTTTCCTGTATAAATTCTTACTGGTTAACTTCTGCGCTGTGGACTTAATAATACGCTTAATTTTCTTCTTGAATATCTCTTCGAAATAATTCTGCGCCGGATTAACTACATCCCCGGGTACATTATGGGTTTTTCCGTGGTTATCTACGCATGGGGTATATTGCTCTCCTTGCATATGCGTCCAGAACCAGTACATGTATGCCGATTCCAGGTCCCAGTTATCATTATATTCTATGGCATGCTCAATAGAACTCATGTTAACGGAATGAACCCATTTCGCCGCTTCTTCTATCGGGAACGCGAATATAACTAGCTCCGGGAATACGAACATGAGTTGCATTATGCGGATGCTTAAAGAGTCTATGTATGCATTAACCCTGGACATATATTCAGTAATTCCCTCTCCTTCAAGAAAATCATATGCGTATAACATCATGCAAACCACCTTAACCAAGTCAACGAAATCCTGGGTACTAGCTTGCCTATACACGTCCACGTTATCTTTCTTTCTCATCATGTCTACCTCACGGAAAACCCACTTGCTTTCTTCCCTTGTGAGTAACTTATAACAATTTTCTTCGACAAGGTTCCTCTTTATAGCATCTTTCTCCACGATCGCTGTATATAGAGACGCGACACTTTCCTGCATATTCTCCGTGACGAAGATGAGTGCATTGTGCGCCATCTTCCTTCTTCTGGCCACGTCTTTTTCTGTTTCACCCGGGCGCGAGATAGCGGAAAACATATGCTTACTAATTGGTTTATAAATGCGCTCGGTTAAGAGTTTTCGCATCTCATATAACTTGTCCTTCTTGCAATGCTCATTCTTTGGTTCCGTGCGGATAATCGTATCATATTCCTGGCTGGCTAAGTTATTATTTATAGTATACACCTCCGTAATAAGTCTTTCCGCGTCGTATTTGAGATTCATCAATTCTTGCAGAACAATTTGCCGTTTAACCGGGTCCAATTGCATCGCCTCAACTTCATCTCTCAGTCTAGTATATTCGCCCTGAATACTCTTCTTTAAACTGTCCATGGTAATCTGTATCTCATCCAACTGGGAACGCAAAGGCGGGTTCAATTTCTTGATATAATCATCGATCTCTTGAATCTCTCTCGGAGCCGATTCCCAACGAGCTTTTTGTATATTATCTCTAGCATTTTCCGCGATTCCCTTTAACTCTTCGATGTCTCTCTTCGCTTCCGCTTTTTTATTCAACTTCGTCTGGAATTCCTTGCACTTCTTTAACTCATCTTGCACTTCCGCTATCATGTCGCGGAATTTGCCTACGAACTCGTTATTATTCAACAGCGTCGCAGTCTCCGTGTCCGACATTTATAAGTCATAAGAGATATTTCGATATGATATACCAATCTGTGCAATATTTTTATGTATCCGGGCGAAGGAATCTCTATTATGACTTATAAATGTCGGACAGAGATAAGACTATAAGTCGCGCCCTTCAGAATAACTACTTCATTATGTTTCTCCGGAAATTCATATCTCCATCAGTGTCATGGAAGGATATAGCCGGGAAATGTATAGACCAGCCCAATGAATACTGTCTGAAGTTAATAAAAGCGAAAGCATGGACCGATAAAACAGAAGAAGGGGGTTCATGGAGCGAAAAGCTAGAATCTTTCATCAAAGAGCGCCTTATGTTATCTTTTGCGCATATGACTCTATGGACAAAGAGAAATGAAGAAAACCTTAGCGCGGTAATACTACAGCGCGATCCAAGAGATGTTTCTCCGTTCACGAATAAGATCCTCATGCTAATCGAGGAAAATATACTGAAAATCCTATCCCTATACAATATCTCATATAGATTCCTAACACCGGAAACATTATCGAGTCTGTCCGAGGATTGCTATTATATTTTCCATAACCGCATTACATGGACGCGAAATACAGAATTGATACCATTTAAGCGCACGTGCATACTATACACGGTAATGGATACTCCATTTACCCCGCAGACCGCTTATGTCAATAATGTCGATTGCATAAACGCAGGAATAATGCTATGGGAATACCTAATTGACGACGAATTTACATTCCCTAACTGTGTCATATTAAATTCTCATCCGGAATACATAGAACCGGATTATGTCTATCCCGAACAGGAAACTATAGATGAAACTCCGAATGTAAAGAACCCATTCAAAGTACAGTGGAAAGAAGGCTAATTTTCTATTATTCTTCCAAGGAAATTATGCAAGAAAGGTATAACAAGAAAGGGCTTTTTGTGGCCAATACTTTCGCCGGACTCGGGGAGGCGGTTGTCAATGACGCGAGACTTTTCATGTCAAATATGAGCGATTATGAATCAAAGTTACTCCGTAACCCGACGACCAAACAAATGCTCACGGAACTGATAAATCTTATATCAGAACCCGAGAACGACGTAGTATTTGGAGTATTCTCTCATGGTCAGCAGATTAAGGATATTTCCGGGGACGAAGTGGATGGAATGGATGAGTGCATCGTGATGCGCGACGGATTACTCGTAGATGATACTCTTACTGCGCTCATTAACAAGTACCGTAAGTGTCACAAACTTATACTGTTCGCCGATATATGTCACTCTACTATATATGACTTCAAGGACTTCACTGACCATGAAAACCTCACTATAGTCACTTCATGTTCCGATGGCGAGACATCTAAGCAACTTCTCAAGAACGGCTGCTTCTCATTGCAATTCTGGAACTGCCTCAAGGAAGGACACCTTAATTTCCGCGAGCTGAAACGCAGATTGTCTCTCTTCAATCAGACCCCACAATTATGCATAAATGGCATGTGCTATAACCGCTGCGATTCGGCCGTTCTTGAACTGTGAAAACCTAGACGGAGCTGATTATTTTTAGCTCTATAACTACTATCATGCCGGCCCGTATTGCTCGCAATAGTTCCACCAAAATCAGCAAGAAACCCGTCAATTTAGACCAACCATCCGAACCGGAATGTGACTACGATTCTGCTTCAGATTTCGATGAAATTCCAAGCGATGCACAGAGATACAAAAAGCTCGAGCACATCGACCACATTATTGCCAGAAAAGGAATGTACTTAGGTAATTTCCGTAACTGTGAACAGAGTGTATACACGGGTACGATCACTCCTAAGTTGAATATAAAGAAGGAGAAGTTGATGGTTTCTCCGGGACTGTTGAAACTTTTCGATGAACTAGCAATGAATGCAGTCGATCAGATTACCGTTTCGGGAAGAGGTGCAGGAAAACTCACCGAAATCTCTTTCGAAATCGATACAAAGAAAAAGCTATTCGGTTGCTTAAATGATGGCAAAGGAATACCGGTAGAAATCTTTGACGGAACGGATAAATATATTCCCGAAGTTCTCTTTACGCAACCCATGTCTGGTTCAAACTTTGGCGAAAGTACCGACGGTGCAGGACAAAATGGAATAGGCATTAAGCTTACATCCATATTATCCGATCGCGTTGAACTTAAAGTGATAGACAAGAAGCGTGAATACAATCAGGTAGTTTATAACAGCTGCCGCGATATTCGTCCACCTACTATCAATCCCGTCAAAGGAAAACATAAAAATATCGTTTCCTATAAGTTCATGCCAAACCTGAAACTTATAGACGAGAAAACCTCACCGAAGCTATGGGAAGAAGTTCTTATCAATACGGCAAATTGCATGACGAGAAGAGTAATGGAAATACGTGCTCTGATAGATCCATCTATTAGCATTCGCGTTAATGGTACTTCGCTTCCCGCATTTTCGTTTGACTTCTTCGCGACCAGGTTATGGAACAGTCATCTATCGTCGAAACATATAAATACACTCGATGAATACGCAAATAAATTCTGTTACATAGTCAAACCGAACATGAAACTTTTCGTCGCATTATCCCCGACTTTCGAACAAGTCTCCTATGTCAATAAGATTAACACAGAAGAAGGAGGCGCCCATATAAAACTCCTTACGGAAATCATCAACAAGGACTTCCGTGAAAGATTAAAGACGAAGAATACTTTCAAGACCAGATTATTCGTCTGCATGAGTATTGACGTGAAGACTCCAGAATTCTCGTCACAAGCGAAGACGAAACTGACTAATGCGGAAGGACTTTCCAATATAGTCAAACTTACTGGAAAAGACTTGAATAATATCTTCGAATCTCTAGATCTTGCGAATATCTTTAATGATAAGCGACAGGAAAAGGTCGAGAAGATGTTTTCTTCGAGACGCGTAACTAAAGACTGTCCAAAGTTACTGGACGCAGAACAAGCAGGTCGCAAGAACGCCTTTAACACACTGTTCATCTGTGAAGGAGATTCTGCTTCGTCTTTAGCCAAAATTGGCATGACTTGTCCGAATATCGGCCATAAGAACTTTGGATGTCTTCCGCTTCAAGGAAAAATCGATAATGTCCGCGGAGGAAAAGACAAACTGAGTAAATCATTAAAGAATCCTGAAGAAGCGGATGAAAAACTGAAGAGATTAGTTATTACACAATTGCTAATAACTTTGGGCGCAACTCCCGGACGGAATTACACTTCCGCAAATGAGTTACGTTATCAACGCGTCGTGGTACTGAAAGATGCAGATTCCGACGGCGCAAACATCCTCGGATTAGTATATAATGCTATCGACGTATTATTCGATTCTGTTCTCCACATAGATGGATTCTTCTGCGAATTCATTACGCCGATGATCAAAGTTCACATTTCGCAGTTTCTCTTCAAGTCTCTGCGGAACGAGATTCTTAATGGCTTTGGCCTGTCCGGAACAATAGTTACTCATAATGGAACGGTAACTCTTCCATTCTATAATAAACCAAGATATGAGGAGTTCATGTCTAGGTTTTCATCTAGAATCCCAAAGAACGTGAAAGTAGAGTATGTAAAGGGTCTTGCCGGTCACCAGCAATATGAAATCAAGGAATATTTCAAGGAATATAACGATAATGTAATTCCTATTGAATATGACAAAGATACTGGAAATTTACTCGAAAAGACTTTCAGTAAAGCCTCATCTGCTCCTGCGGAGAGAAGAGAGTGGATGAATACTCTGCCAAAGGAAGGAGCATCATTAGAACGCGTTTCCGGTGAGGCTATTTCAATGAGTGATTTCCTTAATACGGATCACTTACAGTACATGTATGATAGCGCATTTCGCGTACTTCCTTCCGCAATTGACGGACTAAAACAAGTTCAAAGGAAAATCATATACGGCCTGCGAAAACAGTCAAATCCTTATGACTTCCGTAAAGTTTTCCAGGTAGCGGGTGTCATTGCAAATACCGCGAACTATCACCACGGTGACCAGTCTCTCAACGCGGCAATAGTTAAAATGGCGCAAGACTATCCGGGTTCCAATAATATTCCTCTGCTTGCAGGAAAAGGATTCTTCGGTTCCAGACTTGAGCTCGGTGAAGATCACGGTCAACCGAGATACATCGATGTCTGTATCAGTAAGATTACCGATATCCTGTTCCCGAGAATTGACGATGATTTACTGGAACACATCGTAGAAGATAACACAGTCGTGGAACCATATAATTATGTGCCAATTGTCCCACTCTTGTTGATCAACGGTGCACTCTCTATTGGAACAGGATACGCATGCAATATCTATAAGCATTCTGCGTTATCCATCATCGATAGAATCAAAGATAAGTTACATAAATCCAAGAAACTTACCGCGCTAAAGCCACATATCAATAAGTGGAATGGTAAGATAGAACCGACCGAGAAAACCACCTTCTATTACGGTAAATTTACCCGAAAGAGTACCACCACAGTCATCGTGACTGAGATTCCTATTCTGAACCGCATTAATGATCTCATTTCGATTCTTAATAACTCGGAGCAAGTGGATAAGTGGAAGAACCTTACTTCTGACTCGATTAACTCGGTCGCTTTCGAGGTAAGTTTCAAGCAGCCGATGGACAATGAATCCATCAGCGATTTGCTTAACCTGGTCAGCTATAAGCCGAACGCGTCTACTCGCTGCGGAATCAACGCGAACGGCCAGATGGTGTACTATGATTCCATGGAAGATATCTTCGATGAATGGTACAAGGAAAGATACACATTATATGTCCGCAGGAAGGAGAAACTCATCGCACAGCTCGAACTCGCGATACTTATTCTGCAGAACAAGATACGATTTATCAAGGCCGTTATCTCTAAGGAAATTCGCATCAATAAGCTGTCAAATGAAGAGCTTAATGCGCTCCTGGAAGAGCAGAAATACTATAAGCATAATGGTAGTTTTGACTACATTTTGACCATGCATATGTCCTCTATGACGATGACAAATTTAGCTCGTCTGGAGAAGGAACTTGAAGCGAAAATCGCGGAGCTGGAAGAGCTCAAAAATACAACCATTGAAGTCATCTGGGAAAGGGAATTAGACACTCTCGTTCCGCTCATAAAGGACTTCGAATGAGTTTAAAAATTTCGAGTCTATTTTTACCTCCGGAAACAGTTTAACTGCTATTTCCCCGGGCGATGAGAAATGATTTATATTAACTACTCATCTTAAATGGCATCAAGATCTGTTGTCGCTACATGCTGCGTTTGCAAGGAAAAGTACTTCGAACCGGAACCGAGAAACCCGGCGCATTGCCGCTGTGGTCACTGTCAGCTCATCCGTTGCTGGGCACAAAATGGTTCCGAAGAAAGCGCCCGCGAGGCAGCTGAATTCCACAAGAAGCAAAAGGCCAGAAACATTGCCCGGAGACCGAGGGTGAGTGATGTTTTGAACAACTTAGATGATGAATAAAAAACTCCGAGACTATTTATGTATTTTCCCTTCCCTGGAGCGCTTTAACGGGAGTTTAGTGTAAAGAGTGATTCAGTCCAGCTTTCTCTCTCTCCTCCCCCACTATCCCCCCCCTATATACGCGTACACGATTCCCAAGCAGCTACCAGGAACCTAACTGAAAAACG
>JAEIGA010014510.1_pt1 | contig 11989 bp, 16 predicted proteins | sample 9270691 | NCBI WGS metagenome assembly JAEIGA01 (sample SAMN17057246, study PRJNA624740) | gut metagenome | biome: biome; isolation source: fecal sample | host: Bos grunniens | place: China: Xizang | collected 2019
AAAAAAGCGCCCCACCATATACGCCCGATATATAGCGCCATATATACGCCATAAAAGCACGCCCCGCCACCACCACGCCCCGCCACAATCAACACAAGCGCCCGCAATCAATAACAAGCACCACGGAGAGCCCCCCACCCCTGTTAATATTAGGAAAATGAGCGAATTTATGAGCGATATGTGTGTGGGGATACTACCTCTCCCGAGAATTTTTATGCGACAATGCGACATTGTTTATGCGACATTCAAAACACGCCCACCCCTGTTATGCCTATGTTGCGTATGCGACATAACTATGCGACAATAGAAGTATAATAAAAGGAGGACTAATGAAATACGTGAGTATTCGAATTGAAGAGGGGGCGGCGGAAGTACTGAATAATAAGGTGGCCGAGACTGGAATGACGAAGAGTCAGGTCATTATTGAGGGGTGCAAGGGCCTCAAGGATGAGGGTGAGCGGCTTCTCGACCAGCTCGATAAACAATCGGAAGAGATACAGATGGAGGAGATTGACACGTCGGATTGGGTGCGGGGGATAGCGCCGGAGTGCTGCTGCGATTTCGTTTATTATAGATTCGACCCCAAATATAAGTGTGAGCACTGGAGGAAGGTTAAATGGGTGGACCGCAACGGTAAACCACATATTAACTGGCACAATAGTTTAATTAACAAATTTGATTTCGCCGACGATTGGGGCGTCGCGATGGAGGAATACTAATGGAAGACAAGATAAAAGAATTGGAAGATAGGCTTCAGGCGGCGGAGCGTGCGCTGTCAATCCTCAGTAACACCCTACACGTTATCGATGCCACCTCCCTCCTTTCCCTCTACTCCCTCATCAAAACCGACAACCTCCGCCAACCAACCTTCACCAATAACCAAGATATCATCGACAGTGGCTGTTCGGACGCGATAAATAGAATGATGAAGACTGTAACTATCGTAAACGCAAACGAGAAGAAACATGGCAAAGAAGACAAGTCTCAAGGACGCTAAAGATTATATCGCCCTGACCCTACAAGGCACGTCCAAGAAGGACGCTGCCCTGAGAGTCCTTGGGCATAACGACCCCCAAGCGATTCGGACGATGGAGAACTCCGACGCCTTCAAACTGCTCCAGACCACGATGGTGAACAACCACCAGCTCCAACTGACTAAGGAGCTCCAGACCCTCCAGACCAAAACCCTCAAGGCTCAGGCCGAACTGCTGGACCAAGGCTCAGAACTCTTAAACCAAGCCCAAACCGTAGAGGAGAAGATACAGGCGCAGGAGAATCAGCGCCGCAACCTCGAGACCTCGGTCATCGATAGGGCCGCCTCCTGGGCAGGCCCGGACCGCAACCACGACGCCTCTGAGGCAAGTATTCTCGAAGGAATCATCATACCATAAGGACTATAATGATAAGTATGTTTACTACACCAGGTTTTGAAGAAAAAGATGACAAGATAATTATGAAGGCGCCGACCTTCTTCAGTTGTGGCTGCGGCGGGATTACCGCCCGATTAGGCTCAGTTCTTATCTATGTTAATATGTCTGCCCGCCAACTCAATCAGGTTAAGCCCGCGGCCCACGTCATTGCCAAGCGCTACCTCGAACAGGAGCACCTTTATGATTACATCCCTGTCTTATCCAAGCACCAGTATGGGGTGCTCATCGACAACAAGTTAACTAACGGCAAGCATAGGTGGGTGGATGTCTCCCAGGGCGCCGCCACTGAAGTTGCCAAACGCTTTAAGGAGATACTCGATGTACCAAAATCTAATCAATAGCTTAAAGAAGATATTGGACTCTAAAGCCACCCAGCAGGAGAAGCTCCTCAAGATTTCTACCCTAGTTGATTTCGCTGATGGGCTCGAGCGCCCGCAGCGAGAGTTCATTCCCCAGCCTATCCAACCTGTTCCTCAATCTATCCCCCAACCAACGGTCAATGCCAAGCACCCGAACGGCCCAGGGGCACTGGTCGGAGTCGAAGATATAAAGTAAAATAAGTATAAGCACCGAGGTCCTCCCGGTGCTTTTTGTGGTATAATGGTAACAGTTATTAACTGCAAGGAGGACATTATGCAGAACTTCCCACAACCACCAAAGAATATCCGCTCTAAACAGACGGACAAGATTGAGCTTCGTAAGCTCTGGCACATCCCAAATGCAGAGTGGATTTGGGCGCTCTACATCGGCTACGAGCAGGAAACCTGTGAGCTCGACGAGAACGGTGAACCAAACTGGGACAACATCACTAAGCACGAGGAAGGTTTCACCAACCCTCAAGGTTATGTTGGCGACGAAGAGTGGGCCAAGAAGACCGCTGAACATTTCAACATCCCATTCCCAGAAGAAGAATATCAAGGAGAGTAAATGTCTCTTAACGCGATTCTGAAGAACCGCGGGATGATGACTCTGGAAGAGTATGAAGATATTATCAACAATCGTACTTTCATTTCGACCGGCTTCCCTGAATTGGATTCTCTGATTCAGGCGGAGCCCCAGGGCGGCATCCCCCGGAACGGGATTACCGAAGTCTATGGCATGAGCGCAGTCGGTAAGTCTCGCTTCGTGAAAAACATTTGCGCCCAGCCAAACATTAAAGCTCTCTACATCGATACCGAGAACTCCCTACCAGCCGAAGAGCTCAAGTGGCTCAAGGCTCATGGGGTGGATTGCATCTCGGAGAACGTGATTGAATCCATCTGGGGTGTCACCTCAGATGTGCTCGATGACCCGGACACCCACTATGATTTAATCGTGGTAGATTCCCTAGCAGCCCTCGTATCGAACGTTGAGCTCGCCGCCGACAACGAACAGACTATGAGCACCGCCCTGGCCCAGGCCAAGAGTATGACGATGTGGATGAAGCAATTGATTCGTAAGCTGAACGGCAGCAACACTGCTTTCATCTTTGTGAACCATAAGAAGATTTCTCCAGGTGTAGTCCATACGGTGAACACTCCAGGCGGGGCGTCGCCGAAATTCTACTCATCCCTACGTCTCGACTTCAAAGCCAACAAGAAGGACCTTAAAGGCTCGGTCCAGAAGGTTGAGGTCGAGATTGCAAAGTCGAGGTTCTCCTCAAAGAATACCTCTGTGAAGATTCCGCTCGAGCTGGATTACCGAAAGCTTGATATATAATAGAAGCATAAGGAGAACTTTACAATGAAAGATGGTATAAAAGATATGCGCCAAGCCCTCACCCCAGAAGAGGTGCTACCTAATATGATGGTAGTAGAGGTCGACGACCCAGAGCAGTACGTCGAAGAGAAAGGGTTAGATGTGGCTGGCTCAATCGCTTGTCTGATTAAAGAGGAGACCGACGGAGTGGAAGAGTTTACCCGCACTCTCCAGTTCAATCTCGAGCTCCTCGCAGACAAGGATGTAGATAAAATTAAGGACATCATCGCTCAGAAGAAAGCGAACATCGCAATCCTGCAAGAGATGTCAACTACATACGATGAAATTGAGGTGGATAAGTCTGCCACCCAATCGTTAAAGAAACTATTAAAAAGGAGCAAATAATGGCATTCTATCGTGGCCAGACAACCACTCAACAGAAAATCCAGGCAATCACTACGCTTCGTATCACCACGAAAGCTGAGGCTATTGCCTTCCTAAGAGCAATCTCGAATATCGAATTGCAGATTGCCGACGTCCTCCAGCGTTCCAATATGCAGGAAGTCGCCGCCCGCAATCAAATAGTTAAGCCAATCGAGGAAGCTAAGGAAGTCCAGGAGACTCCAGTCGTGCCTGAACAGCCAGAACTTCCATTGACCTTCGATGAGGAAGAAACTCACACCGAAGACCAGAAGAAAACTCGCGTGGCTAAACTCAAGAAAGCGACCAAGAAATAATGGCAACGGGGAGTAAATCAAAACTGATTACTCCCCTTTACAATCACTGGGAGAAGCTCGACAAAGGAGATTTGACAGCACTCCTTCTCGACTTCTCTCAGTATTGTGCTAAGGGGAAGATGATAATCGATAAGCAGGGCCACGCCGTCCCGTTCATTTTGAACGAGGCTCAGAAGGAAGTCGCCCGCCTCATCCTCCCCTACATCTTCGCCAAGGTACCTGAGCCGGTCACCCTCGTCATCCATAAGTCTCGCCAGATGGGTATCTCGGTATTGCTCGCCGCTCTGGAACAGTACATCGTTTCCAGGAAGCAGAACATCAACCTGACCCACCTCTTCCCTACGGAGCAATTAGCTTCTCAGTTCTTCCAAGAGAAATGGTTGCCCCTTATGGAAGCTACCCATCCGCAGCTCCTGCCAGATATGTACGCCACCTCGAGCCCAATCCCTTACGTTAAGGTGAGGGACTTCCACGGCATCTCGATGGGGTGTAACGTGCGTATCGGTGGCGCCGAGTCTAAGGCTGCCGGCCGCTCCACCACTAACCAGATTGTCATCCTCGATGAGTACGCTTTCTACCAGAACGTCTCCAACCTCGAGCGTGGTATTCTCGCCACCCAGCCAAAGACTGGCCTCGTGCTTACCGTTTATGTTTCCACCTCTAACGGCGCCAACCACTTCTACGATGTCGTCCGCCAATCCCAACAACCTCACTCTCGAATCAAGCATCTCTTCCTCCCGTGGCACATGCAGTCGGAGTATATGATTGAGCCAGACAAGAACTCCCGATTCTACAACCTCGACACCTATGAGCCCACCGAGTACGATATGAAGCTCATGGATATATTCGAGCAACGTGGTTACCCGGAAGAAACCTGGTTGCAAAAGCTCAACTTCTACGAGGCGACCATGGACAAAGAGGCTAAGGGAGACCAGGATTATATGTTCGAGAACTACCCTTCCGAAGAAGAGGAGTCCTTTGCCGCTACCGGCCGCCCAGTCCTACCAGCCAAGGTAATCAACTATTGGATTGAGCACCCTAAAGAATATATCTACCTCGACCAGTTCCTCGACCAGAAGACAAATAAAGTGATTATGTCTCAAGCTCCACATAGCTCTATCCGCCAATACGTCGCTCCGATTCCGGGCCACAGGTACGTTCTGTCTATTGACCCGTCGTCTGGCTACGCCGCCGACCGCACCGCTGGGGTAGTCATCGACACCTCTACTAATGAAGAGGTCTGCTCATTCGTAGACTACATCGAACAAACAGAATGCGCCGAGCTCGCCATCAATCTGGCTACCTATTACAACAAGGCGGTCATCCTTATCGAGCGCAATATGGGCGAGACCATGATTGAGTTTATTAAGAACCTTGGTTACCCTCGCCTCTGGCTCGACATCAAGAACTCTGGTCGCACGCTCAAGTATGGAATCCGCACCACCAACCCACTGAAGAATGAGGCTATTCGCAGGATGAAGTTCCTGTTGAACCAGGGCATCTACAAACCGCATGATGAGTTCTTCTTGAGAGAAGCCCAACACTTCAACTGGACCCAGCTCCCTGGCGGTGGCTTCCGTGCAGAGGCAACGGGGCAGGATGAGAATGGTGACGCTTACCATGACGATACGGTTATGGCTAGAATCATCTATGCAGCATCACTTGATATGGGTAAGTTCAAGAAGTATATGGCGAAAGACCCGACAAATCGGTCAAGGTTATAGTGTAAAATAAAAGCAAAGGTACAACCTTTTACGTTAATTAACTATTAAAGGAACAAGCCAATGCCTAGAAAAGACAAAACGCAGCAGTATGATTACCTCATACGCTACGTAGATGAGGCGGCAGAAGCCCGCCTCCCGCTCCTGGCTATGTGCGAACGTGCGGTCCTAGCGTATAAACAATGCCCGCTCCACAACACATACAAGGAGAACGCCACCCGGTATAAGCAGAATATCGGTAATGGCAACCCAGAACTATTTAAGTGCCTCAAACATTTATGCGACACAATCCCTGACGCCACCAATGATACGGTGTTTAACGCCGTAGAGACTTGGGTCTCAATGGCTATGGGCGGCGCCAGCCAGTTCGAATACGAACCTGCTGACGAGTACGCAGAGAAGGACCCGGCCCTTGTCGACCGCCTCGCTGCTCTCGCTAAATACTTCCACGACGACAATAAGATTGATTCGCTTCTCCCGAAGGCTACCCGCAAGCTAGTTATGCAGGGCCAAGCAAACTTCTTCCTTGAACCAATCGCTGACGGTAGGTTTAAGGTTTCTCTCATCGACGCTTATAAGATGCTCCACGACCCACGTGCCTCCAAGACTAACCGTGCTCGCTTCGTAGGATTTACTGAGGTAAAAGCCTGGTCCGAGATTAAGGCAGATATTTATAAGAAGGGCTACGGCTACATGCTCAAGACTATTAACGATGTTGACCAGTATGTCTCTGAGCTCTCGGGCGCCCACCCATACCGCTGGGCAGACGAGATTACTTCTGACCTTAACACCTTCAAATCTATCTACGCTATCGACCCAGTGGGCGATTCGGAATCAGTAGATAAGAAGGGCAAAGAAGTTTCCCCTAAGGAGCCTGGCTATAAGGGCGAGGACGTTGAGGTTGCCTACATTTGGGACCTCATTTCGAACGTCTATGCCGTCATTATTAACCGCCGCTTCATCGTCCAGCTCGAAGAAGACAAGCTCAAGAAGTCTATCGATGTTAAGTACTACGACTCCGAAGGTGAGGAGAAACACCGCGAGGATGTCGTACGCATCGAATCCCCAATCGTGACCATCCCATTCATCGATGCTGACTGGGAAACGTTCCCAGTATCTCCGCTCTTCTACTGTTTGGATGACTTCGACGCCATCTGTTCGATTGAGGCAGTGATGAACCACAACCTCTCAATCATGGCGCCAATCACATTCATGAGCGCTTCCTATGATGCAGAGCAGTTTGAAAAGCTATCTCAGGTCGCCGGTCAGATTGTCGAGGGCACGCTCCAAACCTTTGGCGTAGTGAACAAGAGCCACGACATGTCCGCCTGTCTCACCGCTATTGAACGCCGTGAGCAAAGAATCAAACGCATGCTTGGCGCCACTGACCAGTTCGAACTCCAGGCTATGATTGGCAATCGCGCCACCGCTGCTGAGACCTCCGCTATGGTTGGCGCCGTCTCCCAGCGCATGAACGCCCCGCTCGCCAACATCGAGGTAGGTATGTCCGAACTCATCCAGAAGATGTTTGCCATGACCTTAATCTACGGCAAGAAAGAAGACATCACCTTCCCATACGAAGGTTCAGTGGCTACGCTATCGGAAGAAGATATCCTTGGTCGCGCTCTCATCCGCGCCAAGCTTTCCTCCAAGATTAAGCTCGAGCGTGTGGAGCAGGGGCGCAACGCTCTTATGATTATGCAGACGCTCGTGGGTATTGAGGGTATCAACAAGGAAGAACTCGTGAAGACATTGGTCCCGATTATCTCCCAGGGTATCGTTACTCGCCAGCAAGCTGACCGCTTCGTCCAAGAGCAGCAGGTCGACCCAATGCAAATCCTCCAAGCACAACAAGCTGTAGAGGAAGCTCAGGCCGCCGCCTCCCAGAATCCGATTACCCCAGACATGCTTCAGGGTATGACCCCGCAAGATATGCAGGGAATCTCTGATGCTTACGGCGCCACCCAAGAGCCTGGCTACCAAGACCAGTTCGCCCAACCAATGGTAGACACTGGTTACGATAACTATCAACAGGGCATTGAGGCCAATATGGCCCAGAGCCCAGTAGAACCATTACAGGACTTAGCATTCTAATATGAACAGAGACGAACAAGTCAAAACCTTAGTTATTAAATATGGTGCAATCGCAACCTCCCGGATGTATATCCGGGGGATTCGCGGCGCCCTATCTAACATCCGCAACGGTATCGAGACAAACAACTTCGCTCTCGCCGCTAAAGATGTTGGCCTTCTCGCCGACCAGCTCGCTAACCTTGAGACCGTCTTCGGCACAGAAGACGCGCTCAAGCAGCTACAACACCTCGACGAAAAAGTCAAATAACTTATGGTATACTAAAATTAAGCCAATAGGCTTGCCCCTAACAAATTTAATAAGGAATAGGAAATGGAACAAGAAAATGCGGTTAACGCAGTTCCTGAAGTAGCTTCGCAAGAACCTACGACGCAAGCTCCTGCCGCAGAGGCATCTCCGGCACCAGCGGAAACAGAAACGAACACAACCCCAGAAATCGCGTTTGATGAGGCAACACAGAAGTATTTGTCGAACCAAAACATCAAAGGCACTCCAACCGAGATTGTTGCGGAGCTCGTTAAGAGGAACCAGCAATTGAGGAACCAACCTAAAGTTGAAGCTGTCGCTGACGTTCTCAAACAAGAACCAGAGGCTCCGGCCACACCAGCACAACCAGCTCAACAACACACCTTGAGCGATATGGATATTATGACTACGCAAATGCTAGTCGAGAAACAATACCCAGACGTTAAGGTGGACGCGGACTTTTACAAACAGATGATTGCCGATGGCATCAATCCGATGAACGGTCAAGAGATAAATCTCAATCGTGTCTTCAAGTACGCAGAGATGCAACAAAAACTTAAAGACGCAGAAAAGGCTATCGCCAGCGCAGGACAACCGGCGCCAATCCCGTCACCATCAAACACTATCGACAATAACAGCCCAATTCAAAACGTACAGAATATGGACCTGAACGCCGCCCAGAACATTATTGTCTGGTCAGCGCAAGAGCAACGCTACGGCCGCGCTCGTCATCCGCAATACGATGAGGCTGTAAGATTCATCCAAGAGTCACAACGCAAGAAATAAATTTGCAGGGGTTGATTAAACTTTAACTTAGGAAATTAACCCAAATGGCAATTTGCGATTACGGTAAGGAAATCGACAACACCCCATTATCACCAGAAGACCATCTTCCGTTGATGGAGGTGAAGTATCATCCTACCATTCTTAAAGACCGCTTCGCGACTTTCGCCGGTCTCAAATTCTTCAACCCAGAAGTTACAACTGTATCGAGTGACTTACAAATCAGCCACTCCTTAATCGTTCGTTACGAGAACGTTGAAAACCCATTCGACCTAGTAGCCGTCTCTGACGTCACCTACAAAGATGGTCAAAGCTGTCCTCCAGTCATGGATATGCCATGTACTGAAGGTTGTATCTCGACCGTCCCAACCTGGCGCCAGAAGGAAATCCGCTTCGATAAGCTCTATCGTGTCGGTGCTTCCTGGTGTGTCGAAACTGAAAAGCTTACCTATGGTACGCTTGAAGAACGCTTCCGCAAGAGCGTAGAAGCTAACACCCAAATCCAAGGTATCCTCGCTTGGAACGCCTTTATGTGCCAAGCTCTCGAAGCTGCACAGGCTACCCAGACGATGATTCCAACCGACCGCGCTTGCTTCGCTACCCATTACTATGATGCTGGTAGTGCAATCGCTAACGGTTATGAAGCTCTCTCACAGGCAATCAACTACATGAAGGTTGTCTACGGTGGCTTAACCGAATACGGTATCCTTGCTCACCGCTACTTCGAAAGCGACATGGTCGCTCCAGGCGCAACCATCTACACTGGCTTCGGCGCTGCCTCCAGTGCAAATGCAAACGCTGGCGCAACCACGGTCAACGTTCCGTTGGTACAAGGTGGATGGAAAGCTATGGGCCCACTTGGTGGCAAGCTCTTCGGCGAAACCGTCTACATCGCTCCAGACAACATCTGGTTCTACAACCCAACCATCAACACCTCTACTGGTGCTATCACGAATGGTTCTGCTGCTAACAGCTTCAACCCATTCTTGAGCGCTGATGGTAAGAAGTATTATGTTGTGATTGCTTCCCGCCGCTCATTCTTGACTGGCGTCGAGCCTCTCATGGACATGACTCACTTCCCAGCAACCTGCGACAACAAGTACGAAAGCATCCAAGAAACCTTCTTGGGCTACAACGACTTGCTCTTCCCACGCGAAGTCTTCATCCTCGCGTTCGACGTCGCTTGCGACGGTGGTGATTCTGGCGCAGCCAGCGAGTAATCCACTCCCCCCTGCCCTTCGGGGTAGGGGGTTTTATGAAATAAATAAAGTGTGATAGCTAGACACTTTAATAAGGAGAAAATTAACAATGAGTTGCAATTGCAACGGGTGCGGCCAGCCACAACGATTGTGCCGTTGCCCTAAAGGAAAAGGAGAGGCCCCAAGGCGTGCGTATATCGCAGAGTGCACAGACTGCGACCCATGCCGCCCGTGCGAATCCATGGTTAAGATTTGCTCGTTCGTAACTCCGACCCTTACAGAAGGTCAGAAGTTCCGCAACTCCTTCGTGTATAACCAGGAGGATGATTCGGTCTATTATATTTCGGACGATGGCACCCCGACCAGATTCGGCTCGAGCCCAATGTTCATCAACGCCTTCAACCCTGACGACCGCAAGATTCCGCGCCAGACCGTCTTTGATTTTGCTAACCAAAAAGCTTATATCTACGACCCAGAAGGCAATTACATCACGGTCGACTTGGCCGACACCGCAGAGAGCGAGCCAGTCCATCTTGAAGTCTCGTACCCGGAGGCCAGCATGTGGGCTACAATCTCTACGACGACCCCCCTCACTATTCATGGTACGGAGGAAGCTACGTTTACTCGTTCTGACGATAACACTACGATGACAGTGGAACAGGTTTTTGCCGCATTGGAGGATGGGGAAGAGTTTATCTTTGATAAAGTTCCATTCGGCATAGGAGCGACTAGAAATGAGCTATACCCAGAGGTCCTCGGAGCGACACTAGGGACAAAACAGCAGGTAACCCTCCCGGGAGACCCGTCAAGTGGAACGATTGATGGTTTTGTTGGACTAGAGCCTATTTCCCTCATTAGCGGTGTTCTTAGTAGCCCAACACAAGAAGTAATACCATTATCGTTCGGCATTGTTAAGACGGTGTATGGTGATACAGTTACTTATTTACTCGAAGTCCAAACATATTCCGTAGGAGCTCCAGCATGAGAACAGTAGTTAGAAATTCATACACTCCAGATACAGGCGATTACTGCAACACTATAGTCGTCGATGAAGATAAGGATGTCCAATACATCTTCGATTCGGATGGCGTCTTTTCCGTCTACACTTCGAAGCAGCAAGAAGGCGCCCCGATGTTCTACGTCGATAGCTCCGTAAACGCAGCTAAGAATGAACTGAAAACTTATGCCGACACGAAAGATGCACAGGTCCTTCAAGAGGCTAAGGATTACGCCGATACTCATTCTGGGGGCGTATCACAGACTTATGTTGATACTCAAGACCAAGCAATCCTTGCTGAGGCTAAAGCCTATACGGATGAGCACTCTGGCGAAGGTGGCGTGTCACAAACTTATGTTGACCAACACGACGCGGCCACGCTTTCTTCTGCCCAGTCTTATGCCGACACAAAAGATACTGCCACATTAAATTCTGCGAAATCTTATACCGATGCGGAAGTAGCCGACACCTTGCAGGACGCTAAAGATTATGCTGACGGCGTCGGCACGACGACACTCGCTTCTGCGAACGCGGCTATTTCTACAGCTATCACCCAGGCGAATGTCCCAGTGGTTACATTATCTAATACAGATATTACCGAAGGTTCGGCCCTCCCGGCCAACAACTTTTACGGTGTATATATTGAGGAGAGCGAGTAATGGCAGTTACCAGTGGAAGTTTTGATACCTCCCACCGCATAAGCGGAAGCTATAACACTTACGCTACTTTTAGCTGGTGGGTGTCGGGGAGTGGGTCGAATTATACAGATGTGTCTTGGAACCTCACTGGTAAAACGGCTGGCCCTAACCAATATATTCATGTCTACAGTGCGGCGGTCGATGTCAACGGCACGCATTATAGTAGCTGGTCCGGCAGCATGTACAACGGAACAGTTATGCTTTCCAACACAACTCGTATTTACCATACGGGCGAGTTCACGTTCAGTGCCTCTGCTGGTATCGCACAGTATAGCTCGAGCTCTTGGTATGACGGTAGCGGTTCGTGGACGCTTCCAGCCCGCGGCACGACACCAACTGGGCTTGACGCTACGCTCACTTCCGTCCAGGATACTGGTGCAGTTATAGCAGTCTCTCTCAGCTCATATGG
>JAEIGA010014511.1_pt1 | contig 11989 bp, 5 predicted proteins | sample 9270691 | NCBI WGS metagenome assembly JAEIGA01 (sample SAMN17057246, study PRJNA624740) | gut metagenome | biome: biome; isolation source: fecal sample | host: Bos grunniens | place: China: Xizang | collected 2019
TATCATCAAGATGCACTTGAATATATTCCTGGTGGTATGGATGTTGTTATTAGCGATATTGCAACACATGACTATGAAAATCCAAATTATACATCAGAATTATATGAAAAAGGGATTAGATACTTCCCATATCTTGCGATTGAGAAATATTTAGCACTTGATAAAGATCCGCTTTATATATATATAATTGATAATAATTTTTTCACAAAAACAGGAAGCGATATCTTTAAAGATTATTTAAAAGATAAAGCAACAATATTAAGTTTAATTGCTCTTCCAGAAAATTTCTTTATTAATAAAGAAGATGCAAAGTCTATTTTGATTTTATCTAAAAAAGATAGTGAAAAAAATGCGAAAAGCTCTGTCTTTATGCTACCTCAAATAGATAATAAAGACGCATTTATGAGAACTTTAGATGCAGTTATCGATCATATAAAAAAAGAAAAAGGGACTATTTAAAAAATAGTTTCTTTTTTTAATGGAAAAAAGAAATAGACAACTAAATATTTATGTGAGTAATATCAAAGGAGGATATATGAAAAAAATATTAATTGTCTTTTTAATAATAGTTTCTTTTTTATTTATTAATAACAAAAGTGTTTTTGCAAGTTCATCAGATAACATTAATAAACCCCTTATTTGCATGGTAGGACAAAACAACAGTAATCTTTTAGAATATGAAGGATATGAAATCATAAGTGGCAAAGTGGATTTTTATAATGTTGGAACATACTACATTACTTATTTAAATACTCTTACAAAGTCAACAGTTACAAAAAGAGTAGATGTAATAAGTGAAAATGAATTCAATAATGATATTTATTATCGATATAATGTTGATAAATATATTTCAACATCATCAGATGTTATTGATGCTTTGGAATATAAAGATTATACGTATGTTTTAGAAAGATGTATTGATAAAAATGACATTATTTTAACAAAGCTTGATAAAAACAAAATTATATTTTCAAAAGCAATTAGAACTAACATTGATATCACATTAAGAAATTTGGTTATTGATGATACAGGAATATATATTTTAGGAAATGTATATGTTGAAGGATATGGGATTGATATTTATGTAGGGAGTTATGACTTTGAAGGAAAGTTAGTCTTGGAAAATACATTTGGTGGAATTGGAATAGATAATGCCTATGATATGGTAATTAATGGAGACTATCTATTTGTCTATGGAGATACGACTTCAAGTAATGGAATATTTAGTGGTATAAGAAAAAACGAGGATAGCTTTATTCTTAAAATAAATAAGGATTTACTATTTTTAGAAGATAGTTATGTAAGTACACTTGCCTATAATAATACAATTAAGTTTGGTGTAATAGTAGATGATACTTTATATATGTTAGAACAGTATGTTGACGTTGATAAAGTATGTTATTTTATAAAAGTATTTAATCAGGATTTAAAAATAATATCGAATAAGCCTTTTATAAATGGATATAGTATTTCGTTTAACAAAATGAAAGTAGAAGAAGAAAGAATCTTCTTGATCGGTTATCAGTATAACTACATGATTGAAAAGTATGCATCAAGAATATATGAAATTGATTTAGAAGGAAATAGTAGTTTATTCTTCGAACATACAAATTATTCTATAGATAATAAACGAATTATTGATATAAACTTAAATAACACATATTATGAAATACTTTTAACTGATCTAACTACTCTTGAAAATGAAATTATAATTAAAGATAAAACAAATAATATTGATTTAGTAGTTAAGTGTAAATCAGGACAACCTCTACACTTTTTAGAAGGTAATACATATATATCTAAAGATAAAGAAATTGTAAAGTATATATGTATTTTAGATTCTTCAGATGTTTTCATTAATGGCACCTTAATAAAAGAATCGAGTAGTTCTATAATTCATAAAGAGGTAAAAACATTTGGAAAATACCGAAACGTATATATATACGAAACAAATGAAGTAACTTATGTAAAGTATAAAGATATATATGTTGAACCTAATTTGAGTTTTTTTAATAACGGTATATTTGATGTTGGGCTTACGCTAAACTTTAATGGAACTGGATATTTAAACGATGAATTAGTAATAAGTGGTTTTACTATAAATAATAGTGGTAAATATACATTCTTATTAGTTGGCGAAAATGATGAAAGAAGAACATATCAGTTTGAAGTGTGTGATATTAGTAGCATAGATTTTGAAACAAAGACTGATAATAAGCTATTAAATATTTCTATTAATAAAAAACAAAATGATACTTCTAATAATACCATTGAATTTAATAGTCATGATATAAACCAAGAAACAAAAACATATATGTATTGGCTATTATTAATACCTGCTATTTTATTAGTTCTTGGAATAATCCTAATAATGGTGAAAAAACATGGTAAGAAAAATAATTTACGTTAGTACACTAGTATTAATGCTTTTATTCATTTGTTCAAATGAAGTATATGCAAATAATGATGATTCTTCTTATAACTTTAATTTAGAAGAAGAATTAGATATACCTAATGAATATACAAATTTAGTTAAAGTATCTAGTAATATATCTATTTTTACAAGCAGTAACACTTTTACACTAGTTATTAATAATAATGAACTAATAATTAATGATACTTACATAAATTATATTTTACAAAAAGATATGATATATATAATAACAAGAAATAACTTATATATAATTAATATAAAACTGTTTAGTTATACAAAATACGAGACTAATATGATCATTGAGGATTTTGTTTATGATGATTATATATATCTTGTTGGAAATAAAAATAATAACCCATGCATTTGCATATTTGATGAAAGGGGTAATATTTTAAAGGAAAATGTAATTGTAGGAGATGGATTTGCAACCTATAAAAGTATTGAGAAAGTAAATGATCTTTTTTTAATAACTTGTTATAAAGATGCATTCTTCAAATGTGATGAATTTTATTGTGTTGGAAATATAGAACAAATGAAAAGTTTAGTATTAACAATTGACAAAGCTTTAGATATTCAAAGTATATATTATTTTAATGAAGGTTCAATGGTTGAGTCTATTAATTCTGTTTGTATAATGAATAATATTTTAGTAATATTAGAAACAAATGCTAAAGATTATTTATATGAATTTGACTTTGACTTAAATTTAGTATCCAAAGAAGATGTAACTAAAAAAGGATATAATGTATTTATAATTAAAAATAAACTAAACAGTAAATTATTGCTATATAAAAAAGATAAGTCTTTTTTCTTGAATTTAGATAATAATAAAATATTTGAGCTTAACAAACATCTTGTTTCTTTTTATGAATATGAAAAAGGAATTGCTTTTATATATGATAATAAATTAAACATTTTTAGTGAATATCATATAGATAAATTAAATACCCTTTATTTAGATAAAATAAATTATGATTATTTAAAAACAAATGATATAATAATTTCTTCCTTCTTTGAAAATGTAGATATATCTATTTTTAAAAGTGAACCATATTTTAGAACACAAATGAGTGGTAAATTTAATGTAACTTATGAAATTAAAAATACATTTGGTTCTTCGTATTTTATTAAAAGAGATGTTATCGTAAGAAACTTTGTTAATATAGTTGATAAAGGTATATATAATACAAATACAAAACTATCTTTTTTTGGTGATGCGTATTTAAATGATGAGTATATAACTAATGGATACAGCTTAAAAGAAGAAGGTGAATATATTCTTAAACTATATGATGTAAATGGATGTGAGAAGATATACACAATTGAAGTAGTAAGCGATTATTATAAAGATAATGATAATTATGTTATAGATACTGACTATGTTTTGAGGAAAAAGGATATGATTAATGTAGAATTTGATTTAACAAGTGATGATGTATTATATTTTATAGTAAATAATGAAAAATACTATGACTTTGTTATTGAAGAGAACCGTGCTATTTTAAATATTAATACAAGTGATAAATGGGGATATGAAAAGTTTGATATTAGTAAAGTAGTAACAAGTAATAAAGAAATTAGTATAAATAAAGAGTTTACGGTTCTTACTTTAAAAGATAAACCTGAAATTTCATTAAGCAGTAAAAAAGAAAATGATAAATATATTATTAGCCTAGACATTAAGGACTTTGATAATGCAATTATAGATATATTTCTAGAATCAAGTAACAAAAAAAATATGTATATGAAAAATAGTGATGGAGTATTAGATAATGGCATATTTTATGTCAAGTATGAGCTTGGGGATGGGTGCGTACATTCTGAAGAATTGTTTTTTGTAAAGGGGGATAATGTAAAATATTTTGTTGAGATAGATGAAAACAATGTAAATATAGTTTTAGAAGACAAATCTAATTTAGAAGAATTAATAATTAATAATGAAAACATCTATTTAAAAGAAAGTGATAATATAAATTTAATTATTATAATTGTTTCAATATGCTTAACATTACTTGTTTGTTGTTTCTATCTTGTATATTTTTTAAAAAATAGGTTAAAAAGGAAAAATATTAATCGTATATAAAATGTTTGAAAATAGTTTAAAAGTATGTTATACTAAATAATAGGAAAGAATGTATTTTTCAAATTTGATAGATGGAGGTGAATTTATGAGTAACGTGCCTTATATGCCACTTTATTTTAAAAGTGAGTATTCAATGTTGCATAGTGCTTGTAAACTAGCTCCATCTATTTCTTTAGCTAAAGAATATGGATTTAGTTCAATGGCATTAACAGACTTAAATGTAATGCATGGTGCATTAAAGTTCTATAATGAGTGTAATAAAAATAACATTAAACCAGTAATTGGATTACATATTGATTATGTTTATAATGATAGAGTAAGTTCGTTGTTAGTTTATGCGACAAACGCATTTGGATATAAGAACTTAATGAAGCTATCTAGTAAGTTAAAAATATCAGGAAAACCACTTGAACTAGAATATTTAACAAACTGTTCAATTGGATTAATAGCAGTAGTTCCAACATTTGAAAATATTATTGGATATTTTTTATCTAATAATCAATATAAAGAAGCGTTCTCACACTATTCATTCTTAAAAATGTCTTTTCCAAATATATATTTAGGGGTAACAAAGTTTACAAAAGAAGCGCGCGATGCTTTTGCAAATATATATAATTTTGCGAAAGAAAAGCAAATTGAGCTAGTTGAAGCATCACCAATAAGTTATTTACATATGGACGATGTAGATGTATATCAAACACTCTTATCAATATCTAATGGTGGTACTTTAGCAAATCTTTCAAAAAGTGAAGAACAACAATATTTAAGAACATATGAAGAATTAGAATTATATTATAAAGACTGCCCAGAGGTTTTAGAAAATACTATAAAAATTGCAAACAAGTGTAATGTTACACTTGGATTTGATGGATACTTATTACCTAAATATGATGATAATATTGATGCATCAACATATTTAAAAGAACTATGTTTAAAAGGGCTTAAAAAACGTCTTATTCAAAATAATATTAAAAACACACTTGAATATGAAAATCGTTTAATTTATGAACTTGACACAATTAAAGAAATGGGCTTTTGTGATTATTTCTTAATTGTTTGGGACTATGTTAAGTTTGCTAAGAAAAATGGTATCTTTGTAGGCCCTGGTAGAGGATCGGCCGCAGCTAGTCTTGTTAGTTATTCATTAGGTATAACTGATGTTGATCCACTTCGTTATGGACTTTTATTTGAAAGATTCTTAAACAAAGAGCGTATTACAATGCCAGATATTGATATAGACTTCCCAGATGACTCAAGAGACTTAGTTATTCAATATGTTGGTAGAAAATATGGTGAAAATAAAGTTGCACATATATCTACATTTGGTACATTTAAAATAAAACTTGCTATAAGAGATACCTCAAGAGTTCATAAAACAAGTGAGAATTCACTTAAACAAGTATTAAAAATTATTGATAAGTCAAATTATAGAACACTTTGTGATATAATCGAAAATTCCGATGAGTTACTTAGATTAATGAATGATTACGAAGAAATTGATAAACTATTAAATATTGCGAAAAAGCTTGAAGGTTTACCAAGAAATACCTCTACGCATGCTGCAGGTATTATTATTACAACTCATGATCTAGTAAATTACACTGCCTTAGATAATGGACTTGATGGCATATATCAAACTCAGTTTGAAGCAGGAGATTTAGAAGCTCTTGGTTTATTAAAAATGGACTTCTTAGGCTTAAGAAACTTAACCACAATAGATAAATGCGTTAAGCTTATTCAAAAAGATATTCCTTCATTTGTACTGCCTAAAGAATACAATGATCAAGAGGTTTTCAAAATGCTTGCAAGCGGAGATGTTGATGGTGTATTTCAATTAGAATCTGAAGGAATGAAGAAAACTTTAATAAACTTAAAGGTTTCAAAGTTTGACGATATTAACCATGCTCTTGCTTTATATAGACCTGGGCCAATGGATAGTATTCCAACATTTATCAAACGTAAGTTTGGCTTAGAAAAAGTTGAATATTATCATCCTGATTTAGAAAATATCTTAAAAGAAACATATGGTATGATTGTATATCAAGATCAAATTATGTTAATTGCAAATAAATTTGCAAAATATAGTTTGGGCGAGGCTGATGTATTAAGAAGAGCTGTAAGTAAAAAGAAAAAAGATGTCTTAGAAAAAGAAAGAATTAGATTTGTTGAATCTTCTGTAAAAGCAGGATATGATAAAGAAGTAGCAAATAATGTTTATGATTACATTGTTAAATTTGCAGATTATGGGTTTAACAAAGCCCACTCTGTTGCTTATGCACAAGTTGCTTATTTAACAGCATATTTGAAGAAACATTATTTTAGATATTATTTATCAGTTTTAATGAATGGTGTAATTGGTAGTGAAACTGATATTGTAAAATACTATCAAGCTGCTAGAAGAAAACAAATAGATGTTATAGGGCCTAATATTAATATTAGTTTAGACGAATTTAGTGTATATGAAAATAAAATTGTATTCCCACTAGCAGTTATCAAAGGTCTTGGATCTATTAAAACTGCAAGTATTCTCGAAGAGCGCAGTAAAAAAGAATTTAGTGATTATGAAGATTTTGTTTTAAGAACAAAATCGTTTATTCCATATGCTCTTTTAGAAAATATTATATATAGTGGTGCTTTAGATATATTCGGTATATCTAAAAAAGCTATGATTGATAATTATCAAACAATTATTGACAAAGAACAATTTAGTTTTGTTAAAACCCTTAACATTGAATTTACTGATGATGAATTTACATATGGTGAATTAATTAGTAAAGAAAAAGAAGTAATTGGAATTAATTTAAAATATAATTTCTTCCATCAATATCAAAACGTATATGTTCAAAAACGATTATTTAAGATTGCTGACTTAAAAGAAGGAATGTATATAAGAACTCTTGGCATGATTAAATATATTAGAAAAATACAAACTAAAAAAGGTGAATCAATGGCCTTTATAAGCATTGAAGATGAAAATAGTAAAATTGAAGGCACTCTATTTCCTAAAACATATGAATCTTTACCTAACCTTATTGTAGGAGAAGTTATAATTGTTGGCGGTAGAGTTCAAAAAAGAGAAGGACTTCAAATTATTGTCGATAGTATCGAGAAAGTGTAGGATAAAAATGGAACAAAAGATTTTAGAAAAAATTAGTCTTTGGGATAACCAAAATTTAGAAGCGAGTTTAAGAGAAGAATTAGAAAACTTAAAACAAGATGAAAAAGCTTTATATGATGCTTTTTATACTGACATTGCATTTGGAACAGGTGGTTTACGTGGTATCTTAGGTGTTGGTACAAATAGAATGAATATATATGTAGTAGCAAAAACAACACAAGGTTTTGTTAACTATATGATAGAAAAATATGAAAACATTAAAGAAATGGGCGTTGTAATTTCTTATGACTGTCGTAAGAATTCTGATGTTTTCTCAAAAGTAGCAGCAAACGTTATTGCATCAAATGGTATTAAAGTATATATCTTTGATTCACTTCGTTCAACACCAGAACTTAGTTTTGCGGTAAGACATTATAAAGCTGCAGGTGGTATTATGATTACAGCTAGCCATAACCCACCAATTTATAATGGTTATAAAGTATACGATCATGAAGGCTGTCAACTTGTACCAGAGCTTGCAGACTTATGTATTGCAAAAGTAAATGCTGTTGAAAATATGTTTGATTTAGTTGAAGCAAATTATGAACTTGCATTTAATAAAAACCTTGCAAATGGTATGATTAAAGTTCTTGGAAGAGAAACTGATAAAGAATATATTAAATTAGTAAATACAGTAAAAGTACAAGATGTTAAAAAAGATAACATTAAACTTGTTTATACTCCACTTCATGGTACTGGTACAGTATTTATGAAAGAACTACTTGAACAAAATGGATATAATATTATTCCTGTTGAAGAACAAATGGTTCCTGATGGTAATTTCTCAACACTTAAATCACCAAACCCCGAAGAAGCAAGTGCATTTGAGTATGCAATTAACTTAGGTAAAAAAGAAAATGCTGATATCTTAATTGCGACTGACCCTGATGCCGATAGAATGGGTATTGCAGCTAAGAACAAAGAAGGCGAATATGTATTATTAACAGGTAACCAAACAGGAGCAATCTTACTTGATTATCTTGCAAAATATAAACATACAGAAAAACAAAGAGTTGTTTATAATACAATTGTTACTTCTAACCTTGCAAAAGCTATTTGTGAACGTCATGGAATCGAACTTGTTCAAACATTAACTGGTTTTAAATTTATCGGTGAACAAGCAGCTTTAATTGAAGGTACTGATAAAGAATTCTTCTTTGGCTATGAAGAATCATATGGATACGTTATTAAAGACTTTGTAAGAGATAAAGATTCATTCCAAGCAACATTACTTCTTTGTGAAGTAGCATCTTTCTATAAAGAACAAGGTAAGACATTATATGATGTTTTATTTGATATCTTTGAAGAATATGGCTACTATATTGAAGGTGTTCATAACATTTCTTTAGTTGGTGCTGAAGGTAGTGCAAAGATTAATCAAATTATGACACACTTCCAACAAAATCCATTAACTACACTTGCAGGTAAAGAAATTGTTACAATTGAAGATTATCAAGATTCAATTAAATTAGAACATGGTGTTAAAAAAGCCTTAACACTTCCAAAATCATTTGTGCTTAAATATATATTTGAAGATGGCGGATGGTTTGTATTAAGACCATCAGGAACAGAACCTAAACTTAAAATATATGTTGCAATCAAAGGTAATACTTTAGAAGAAGCAAATGAACTTATTAAAAATGTTAAAGCTGAAGTATTAGCAATTATAGATCAAATTTAAGAGGTGTAAAATGAAAGTAGCATTAAATTATAAAAACGCAGTTTGTTGTGAAAAATGCTTATTTAAATATGAAGAAAAAGCACTAAATGCAATGCGTACATTACTAGAAGGCACTGGACCTGGTAATGATTTTATTGGTTGGGTAAAATATCCCAAAACTTATGACAAAGAAGAATTTGCACGTATTAAGAAAGCTGCAGAATTCATTAAAGAAAATGTTGATGTATTAGTAGTTATTGGTATTGGTGGATCTTACCTTGGTGCTAAAGCTGTAATTGAAGCTTTTAAGAATTATTTTCCAAAAGAAAAAGAATTAGAAATTATTTTTGTAGGTAATACATTATCTGCAACTTATACAAAAGAACTACTTAATTACTTAGAAAATAAGAAATTTGCAATTAATGTAATTTCAAAATCTGGTACTACAACTGAACCTGCAATTGCATTTAGATTATTTAAAGAACTTCTTACAAAACAAGAAGGTGCAAATGCAAGTAAATATATCTTTGCAACAACAGATGCTAAAAAAGGTGCTTTAAGAACTCTTGCAACATCTGAAGGATACGAAACATTTGTAGTTCCTGATGATGTAGGTGGTAGATATTCTTGGTTTACTGCAGTAGGACTTCTTCCAATTGCATGTGCAGGAATTGATATTGATAAATTAATGCATGGTGCTTCTGTTGCTTACGAGGAATTATCAACAGCTCCATTTGAAGATAACATTGCATTAAAATATGCAGCTATGAGACACCATTTATATCAAGAAGGAAAGAAAATAGAAGTACTAGTTTCTTATGAACCTAAACTTTCATTTATCAGTGAATGGTGGAAACAACTATACGGTGAATCAGAAGGAAAAGACCATAAAGGCTTATTCCCTGCAAGCTTAGTTTATTCAACAGATTTACACTCAATGGGACAATATGTTCAAGATGGTGAAAGAATTATGTTTGAAACTGTTTTAGAGGTAGTAGAACCTAAACATAATATTACATTAAAGAAAGAAGAAACTGATCTTGACGGACTTAACTATTTAGAAGGAACACTTCTAGAAAATGTTAATAAAAAAGCAATGCAAGGAACATTACTTGCTCACGTTGATGGTGGAGTTCCTAACATGGTTTTATCTATTGATAAAATAGAAGAAGAAACAATTGGATATCTATTATACTTCTTTATGTTTGCTTGTGGTGTATGCTGTTATATGCTTGATATTAATCCATTTAATCAACCTGGTGTAGAAGATTATAAAAAGAATATGTTTGCACTTCTAGGTAAACCTGGTTATGAAGAATTAAAGAAAGAGTTAGAAAATAGACTAAAATAAAACTACAACCAAGAACTTTTTGTTCTTGGTTTTTTATGATTTTTGCGATTACTCGAGTAAAGATCTAAGCGCAAAGGATTTAAGATAGAATAGTAACAAAAGAACTTGTTTTATTAATAAAGCAAGTTCTATTTTATTTTATTGAAAATTTAAGTAATCTATGATATAATATATATTAAGAAAAGGTGATTATATGGTTATTAAATATACATTATTAAAAGAAGATAAAAAATCAATGGCAAGACTTGGTACAGTTGAAACACCACACTCAACTTTTGAAACACCTTGTTTTATGCCAGTAGGTACACAAGCAACAGTAAAAACAATGTCAAAAGAAGAAATTGAAGCAACAGGTGCAGGAATTATTCTTTCGAATACATATCATTTATGGTGCCAACCAGGACATAAACTTATTGAAGAAGCAGGAGGCTTACATAAGTTTATGAATTGGGATCGTTCAATCTTAACAGATTCAGGAGGTTTTCAAGTGTTCTCACTTGCAAAACTTCGTGATATTACTGAAGAAGGCGTAACATTTAAGCATCATAAAAATGGTAAGAAGATGTTCTTATCACCAGAGATCGCAATGGAAATTCAAAATAGTTTAGGCAGTGATATTATGATGAGTTTTGATGAATGTCCTCCTTATCCTGCAACATATGAATATATGAAAAATTCTGTTGAAAGAACATTACGTTGGGCAAAACGCGGACTTGATGCTCATAAAAGAAAAGATGAACAAGGCTTGTTTGGGATTGTTCAAGGTGGTATTTACCAAGACCTTCGCGAACACTGTGCAAAGGAACTTGCTAAAATGCCATTTGATGGATATTCAATAGGTGGTCTTAGTGTAGGAGAACCTAAAGAACTTCAAAACGAAGTATTAAGTTATACCACTCCGCTTCTTCCAAAAGATAAACCAAGATATTTAATGGGTGTTGGTTCACCAGGTGCAATTTTAGATGGTGTTGAAAGAGGCGTTGACATGTTTGACTGTGTTTTACCTACTCGTATCGCAAGACATTCATGTGCAATGACTTCACACGGAAGAATGATTTTAAAAAACAAAGAATTCGAAAAAGACTTTACTCCACTTGACCCAGAATGTGATTGTTATACTTGTAAGAATTATACTCGTGCTTACTTACGTCATTTAGTTAAAGCTGATGAAATTTTAGGAGCAAGACTTATTTCAATTCATAATATTCATTTTTTACAAAATCTTATGCGAAATATAAGACAAGCTATTAAAGAAGATAGATTCTTAGAATTTAAAGAAGAATTCTATGAAAAATATGGCTTAA
>JAEIGA010014512.1_pt1 | contig 11989 bp, 6 predicted proteins | sample 9270691 | NCBI WGS metagenome assembly JAEIGA01 (sample SAMN17057246, study PRJNA624740) | gut metagenome | biome: biome; isolation source: fecal sample | host: Bos grunniens | place: China: Xizang | collected 2019
ACTTATTCTATTTCTACATCAAACCACAACTAGAGCGTAAGGTCGCCATTACCCTCCAGAGTTGTGACTTATTCTATTTCTACATCAAACCACAACTATAGCAGTCATCGGTTGTCTTTGCTGCCGTTGTGACTTATTCTATTTCTACATCAAACCACAACACACAACCTTGTGCTTCATATCCCATCCGCGTTGTGACTTATTCTATTTCTACATCAAACCACAACAATAGGCAATATGCTTACCATACCCTCGCTGTTGTGACTTATTCTATTTCTACATCAAACCACAACAAACGTGCCGAGCGGATAACGCTCTCGTAGGTTGTGACTTATTCTATTTCTACATCAAACCACAACTCTGCTCACCATCTAATTTGCCACTGTTAAGTTGTGACTTATTCTATTTCTACATCAAACCACAACGTTGTGTATTTGCATACAATTTGCGTACAGTTGTGACTTATTCTATTTCTACATCAAACCACAACATTCGCTCTATGCGCACCCTAAAGGCGGTAGTTGTGACTTATTCTATTTCTACATCAAACCACAACCTCAAGAGCATTGATAATCTGCTGCTGACCGTTGTGACTTATTCTATTTCTACATCAAACCACAACCATCATACTCTATGTGTGATACACGGAAGGTTGTGACTTATTCTATTTCTACATCAAACCACAACGCCTGTAATATTACTCGTTTATTTCCAGAAAGTTATGTCGTTTTGCGACAAACAAAAAGGAGTGTTAGAGTAGCAGACGAAGTGCGATTGATGCATTTTTTTGATCCTACCGATACAAATATACTAAAAAAATTCTAATTGTTGAGGTGTCGAAAGTTTTGCTCGCTCAACTTTGCCCCAAAAATTCTGTATTTCGCCATACTGCTTATCTGTAACACTCAAAATGCTTGTCAATCCTGAAGGTGGCATCGAGGCTTTAACCCTTGCGATATGTACATTCATATTCTCCTTCGATGGACAATGGCGGACATAGACCGAATATTGCATCATCGAAAAGCCATCTTTCTCCAACGCTTTACGAAATTGAGCGGCCGCTTTGCGCTCCTTTTTCGTGGTGGTTGGTAAGTCGAAAAAGACAAAAAGCCACATAATATGGTAAGCATTAAGGCGAAGTTCCGACATATACTATTCTAATAGCGGATAAATAATCTTTTTACCGGTTCCCATAAAGCATTTTGCAAGCGATGCTGTAGTCATCGTTAGACCAATATCCAGTGGACGTGTTACTTTGCTAAAAATGGTATCGGTAAACAAAATATGTAGCAATTGACTCTTTGCATCTTTGTTCAAATCAGTCATACCATTTATATACATATGGTATACAATCTCGTCAACATAAGGTCGATAAGGTTCCATTATATCGTCGGCCAACGGAAAGGCATTGTAACGGTTTCGATGGAATATGCCAAATGCTGGTAGTAGTCCTGACCCCATCAATGCACGAGCAACTGCGGCACGAAGCAGTGTATAGCCATAGTTGAGTAGGTTATTTGGTGCCGCTCCATCTCTGTGGCGCACAAAGCCATCGCCAAAAAGCTCGTTCCAATATATCTTGGCAGCTATGCCTTCTCGGTTATCCGAATCTCCACTCTTGACATTAGAATAGTATGGCTTTAATTTATCTCCATCCTTGCCCAATTTGTTGAGTAGTGCTGCTTGGTTGCGAATCTTTGCCTCGATAACCTGTTTCCAAATACCCTTTTTTAGTGGTTCGCTTGCATCTATTTGAGTTCGAAAACTCTCACATTGTGTAGAGTTGCTGTCGAGGTTCATCAACATAGCGTTGGGCATACGATTCTCATCACAGATTATAACTGCTACGTTATTATCCGATAGGGCATTAAGCAAAGGCAAAGTTATAGAGGTCTGCTGATGCTCCAACACTACAAAACCGATATCCTCAATAGGAATGGTCTTTTTTATATCAGGCATCTCCTTGGTATTGACAACCATCTGATTATCCTTAAGGCTAAGATGATATGGTGTTGAAAAGAATAGCGCGCGCTTCAACATAGGCAATTAGTGTTTGAATTTTATCTCTCCCGTAACCGTGAGTTCAAAGTCGTAGCCTTCGACAAGGATGTTGAGTTGGTTATGAGATTGCTCAATAATTGGTCTATATTCTTCGTTTGCAATAAAAACTCCTTTTTTGATAACTAAATCACTATCAGGCCTTGCCTCTTGATGATGAATCATTGTAATATATGCAGTTCTATTTTTTCCTGTTTTTTTATCGCAAAGACCTTTAACCTTATATAGTCTCTTTGATAACTCTGCACGAGAGCACTTGTAGAGTTCCTCCGGGCTATTTTCGTAGAACAAAACCATTGTGCCGGTACGAAGGATACATTTCAACGGGAAATCGTTCTCATCTGACTGTGGTACCAAGTCGTAACGTAAGGTCTTGCTATTGTAGAACTTCGCAGCCTCCAAATTGCTGATGAGATTATATGAGCGTTTGACTTTACCCTTATTATCTAATCCTTCATAAATTGCCATACAATAATTTCCTCCATATACAACATAATAAGGTTGCTTATAATCATATTGAGATTTATCACGATGAGTTTTATGACCTAATGGTTTTGGAGAAAGATTAGATGCGGTATATATTCTTACCTTCTTTATATACACACCCTTTGATTCGTTGAAGCAGATAGGTTTGGACATAGCCTCTTTGAAACCCTCGCGGGCAATAGCTGCCTTAACACACGCTCGTACAGCATCGTCAACAATTTTATCGACATCTGCAGGTTGGAGCGCACTCAAAGACTTACGTACAACATATCTAATATCATCATCACGCCTAATAGCACCATAGAAGGTTTGCTGATGCAATGATGCGCGAGCAGTGTCACCTTGAATGTAGATAGGCTCCCCATCGGCATTTAGTCGCACAACGCCTCGCACGCGCAATCTCTTGCGTGTGTGCTTTGGTAGGTTGTTGGCGGTATGGTGTGATACAAGTAGTTCATTAGCAACGGCCTTGATATCCTCGGTAAAAGTGGGCCACGGTTTCTCAAACACAGGTTTGCTGTCGTGGTGCCAGTAGTAGCGTTCTGCATCTCGTTGGTATTGCGCCCATTTGGTATATGCGCCACTTCCGATGCAGGCAATAGTAATAGCATCAATGCAGTGATGTACGTGATTTATGCGTTCCTTCTTTGTGTACTCCTCCTGTAGACCCCACATTTTTCGAAAGTCAGCAGTTGTAGAGCCTTTGACCGTGAATACTCTATTGAAAACTGTTTCGAGATAAATCTTGGCGTATTTGCCAATGATGCCAATATCCACGCCCTGGCGATTGCTGAAACCTTCAGGAACTTCGGTCATAGTGAAACGCATCAACTTACCACGTAGGTAGTTTAACTTCATACGCAGATAGTGGCGGTCGCGAATAGCCTTATCCTTTGCCTCCTTGGTGGTGGCACTCTTTACCGAGCAATCGCAACCATATATTTGCTTTTCAAGTTTCTCAATTTCCTTGTCCCAACCAAGTTGCTCGATACGAGCCAAAATCTCTTTGTGGTTGGCAAGTTCGGTAGGTAGCTTTTCGCGCTTGATGCGCCTATTGAAGTCGGCCTGGCATAGCGTTTTGTTCATCTGCGAATTATCACCACCCCGTGAGCGAGGAATGGTATGCTCGATATCGTATTTCGGATTGGCTCCGATAAAGTCTGTAATGCTAATTTGCTCTCCAGTGTAGAGGCATAGCTTATTCTGCTCTATCCAAAGTTGGTATTTTAGAATATCATCTTCGGTAGGGGCGATCTCTACACCACACTCTTCTTTAAAGAGCTTGATAATTTCTGCTGCGTATGATGCCCTGTTTCTCTCATTCTCACGCTGATATCGCTCAATGGCATTACGCATATTTGCATCGTTCAGGCCACGAGCCAACTCAATGTTGATTTTGGTAGTTTTGTCAATTTTGCCCTCCTTCAAAAGTTGATTAATCAATGCTCGTAAGCGGAACAAAGCGCGCATAGCCATAGGATTACGTACTGCCGATGTGCGAGGTGAGCCAAGAAGATAGATGCCATCTCTATTTGGCTGTGCCTGTGGATATGTTTCAATACTTGACGGCTCATACAATCGTGCGGAGTCATTATAGCTAATTCCATAGTTGTCTAGCAACATATTATCTATAGCTTGTTTCTTTGTCAAATGGCGATAGAGAGGGTTGCTACTAAACTCATCAAGCAATGTACATATGTCCTTAATAATCGCATCACGTGTCTCTTTGTTTTGCCACATATCCTGCGGAATGACCTTTGGTAGGTTCGCGATAAATACCGCTTCATCATAACGATAACCCAAGCGTAGATATGGCAATATCTTATCTATGGCATTGAGACTTAATGCTGCGTAGCCTTGCTTTATTTTTATGTTGGCAAATTTATCTGCCTCTTCATCATTAAGTTGAAGAAATGTTTTGGCCCAACTATAAAGTCTATCATTGTCGTCGAAAAAGAATAGCGCGTGCCAAATATCATTTAAGATTTGCGACTCGGTTTTACCTACCCCCTTGCGATAGAGGCTACTCATCGTAGATAGCCAATCCTCTCCAAAGATATCTCGCAAGGCGGTAGTAACGGGTGAGCCCGACACTGTGGCCGACATCTTGAAGTTGAACTTATATGAAGCATCGAGTTTGTCGCCAATATATGCGTAACTACTCTTCTTGCCTCCCGATAGCTTTTTTGCAATATCCTCAAAGGTAAAATGCTCCTTACTTTTGCGATAGAAGAGAGGCTCAATAAGTCGCACTTCATCAGCATTCAACATTCGCAATTCGCTATCCGCAGGAGTCTTAATCTTTATGTTGTTGATAAAACTCCACATTCTAAACTCCTCAAAGTGAGGATGAGATATAGGACAACGTGCCTTATCCTTCTCGAATGTACAATGACCTACCAACCCTTTTTGTGATTTGAGGGGTCTCTGGAAGAATATTGCACGATGCAATGCCCTCTGCAGATCTTCGGAAAGATTTTGCTTCTCGCATATAGCCTTAAACTCTTTTTCATAGTGTGCAATACGTCCTGCATAGCCATAACCATCTCCTGTGCGAATCTTCTTATTCGTAATGAATAATTTGTAGTAAAACTCACCCAAGTAAGTACATTCCGCAGCCTTCATAGCCTCATCAAGGCGCTTAATTGCACCCTTGACCTTTCCATCATCACTACTCTCCGCATCCTTCCTATTGCTTAAAAAACCTCGACGTTGCGAGAGGTGGTAGAGCGCACGACCAAGCGCGTATCTATCTGTTGTCGATGAGAGATTTAGTTGCTGGCTTAATGCCTTATACCTATCTGCGTAGGGATTACTGCTATCGCTGCTATGCAGCCATAACATAAACTCATCTGTTAGGGGATACTCTTTCTTATATCTCCAATTATCGAGCTGTACCTTATCTAGGTATGGACATAAATCGTGGGTAACAAGCACTTTTAGAAGCTCTATTTTTCTCAATCTGCGACGATAGTAGTGTCTACGCAAAGCACGAGCATCGGTTCGAGTCTTAACCATTGGCTCTTCACCAGACTTTGTCTGATTTACGCCCTCTTGGAAGATATCTACGCCACGATCTAAAAGAGTATAACTATCCTCTATCTGTTCCGTGATAGCCCAACCTATAGAGTTGGTGCCAAGGTCTATGCCTAAAATCTTTGCCATATATGGTACGGGATTAATTTTCTCTTGTAAAAATAAGAAATTATTTTGTGATGTGCAAAAAAAGAGCTATATTTGCAATGTAAGAATTTCTACATCTTACCACAATAAGGCTATATGCCGAAGGTCTATGTACCTATGCCCCCGCTTCGGTGGGGGCTTTTTATGTTTATCCGTGTTGGTAAAATCTCGCCGCGGGGTGTTTTTTTGATGTTCCCAAAATTATTACTAACTTTACGAAAGGTATTGGGCCGAAGGACGAAACTAAAATCAAACTATATGAAAAGATTATCTCTAATGTTGGCGTTGGTGGCAATGGCCGCACAGCTGAATGCACAGGATTTATCGCACTATCAGGACATCATCAAGGAGCTAAGTTCCAAGAAGTATCAGGGACGCGGTTATGCCGAGGATGGCGCTAACAAGGCGGGTAGATGGATTGCAAAGGAGTTCGAACGTGTGGGTGCGGATGATGTCGAGTGTCAGCCTTTTACGTTGAATATCAATACCTTCCCTGGGAAAATGGAGTTCATTGTCGATGGTCGTAGGATGACTCCTGGAGTGGATTTCACACTTCGAGAGTTTAACCCTGGCATTGATGGAGAGTTCAAACTCTACTACGTTGATATGGAAAACTACGACTCCGAGAAGCTCTTTGCGGACCTCGCGTCGAAGGAGTATGAGGGTGCGTTTGTGGTTTGCGATTTTATGTTCTCGTTCCAGCACTCGGCCGATTTTCGCAAGCTACAGTCGAAGGCGGAGTGTAGTAATGAAGGTTTGATATACACGTGGGAGGAGCCTCTGAAGTTCTATAAGGCTTATGGTGAGGTGGTTCGTGAGAAGCCGATAATATGGGTAAAGCCCGATTTCCCAACCGATGCAAAGAGCATTAAGCTAAACATTGAGAATGAGTTTCTCGAGGAGTATGAGTGCTTTAATGTGGTTGCGAAGGTAGAGGGTAAGCGTCACGATAGTTGCTACGTTTTCACTGCCCACTATGACCACCTCGGCAAACTTGGCAAGAAGACCTATTATCCTGGTGCTCACGATAATGCGTCGGGTACGGCGGCTATAATCACTCTTGCCGCCTACTATGCGCAGAACACCCCAGAGTATGACATCTACTTTATCGCCTTCTCGGGTGAGGACGCTAATCTTCGAGGCTCGGAGTGGTATGCCGAGCATCCTACAGTGCCTTTGCAGCAGGTGAAGTATCTCGTTAACTTCGATATGATTGCCGACAATAATCCTAATCTCTATTGCGAGGTTAGTGCAGAGGGTATGCAGGGCTTCGAGTTGTTTGAGAGTATAAACGATGTGAAAGGCTACTTCGCGGAGCTTGAAAGGGCGGAGCTGGCAGACACTAGCGACCACTATCCATTCGCAAAACGTGGTGTTCCGTGCATATTCTTTATGAATGAGAATGGCGATGCCTTTAAGTACTATCACACGGTTTACGATGTGTGGGAGCGCGCATTCTATACAAGCTATGAGCCAATCTTTAAACTTATTACGGAGTTTGTGGATAGATACTAATGCGTTGATATTCAGTGCTAAATAAGGAGTGCTTCGGCGCTCCTTATTTTTTTATCTTCTCCATTTTGATAAGTTAATTGTATGTAGAATGAAAATTGTATAATTTTTGCTTATGAGGTCATAGGAATATATGATTAAAGAAAAAGCCTAAAATATTTTGTACGTAAATTTCTTTTTGTACTTTTGCACCAGGATAAGATATGATTATCGAAATTTAAAATACGATAACATATATTTATAATAAAATAGAAATTTAAAGAATATTAACTAATAAAAAAAATTACAACTATGACATCAATTATCAATGCACAGCTTCCAGAGTTCAAAGTTCAGGCGTATCACAATGGCACCTTTAAGAGCGTATCAAGCGATGACGTGAAGGGCAAGTGGGCAATCTTCTTCTTCTATCCTGCGGACTTCACGTTTGTGTGTCCTACGGAGTTGGTTGACCTTGCCGAGAAGTACGAGAAGTTGAAGAGCTTGGGCGTGGAGGTTTACTCTGTAAGCACCGACTCACACTTTGTTCACAAGGCTTGGCACGACGCTTCGGAGAGCATTCGCAAGATTAACTACCCAATGTTGGCAGACCCTACGGGTGTCTTGAGTCGCGGTTTCGGCGTGATGAGCGAGGAGGATGGTATGGCATATCGCGGTACGTTCCTCGTAAATCCTGAGGGTAAGGTTAAGATTGCTGAGATTCAGGATAATAGCATCGGCCGTAACGCTGACGAGTTGGTACGTAAGGTTGAGGCTGCTATCTTCGTAGCAACGCATCCAGGTGAGGTTTGCCCAGCGAAGTGGAAGCAGGGTACCGAGACTTTGAAGCCAAGTATCGACCTCGTAGGTAAAATCTAAGACTGCAATAATGGGGCGTCACGGTAACGCTGCGATGCCCCTTAAGGTATAACCCAATAAAAAGCACGACTATGTTAGATTCAGCTATCATCCAGCAAGTTACCGATATCTTTGGTGCATTGGAGAACCACTATACGCTCTCTGCACGTATCGCTTCGCATCGCGACGAGGCACAGCAGTTAGTTGAGTTCTTGAACGATTTTGCGACTACCTCAGCAAAGATTAACGTGGAGATTCACGAGGCAGATGGCGACACTCTCGCTTTTGACCTTCTTAAGGGTGGCGAGCCTACGGGCATTACCTTCCGCGGCATCCCTAATGGTCACGAGTTTACCTCGCTACTCTTGGCATTGCTTAATGCCGATGGTAAGGGTAAGAATCTCCCCGATGAGGGTATTGCACGTCGCGTGAAGGCTCTCACAGGTGATATCCATCTTCAGACCTATATCTCGCTTACGTGTACCAACTGCCCAGATGTGGTGCAGACGCTCAATATCTTTGCTCTGCTGAATCCGAATATTCACCACGAGATGGTCGACGGAGCGTTGTTCCAGAGTGAGGTTGAGGCGCGAGGTGTTCAGGCTGTACCAAGTGTATTTGCTGATGGTGAACTTCTACACGTAGGTCGTGGCTCGTTGGGTGAGTTGTTGGAGAAGCTCGAGGCGCGTTATCCATCTGCGGGTGGGGTAGAGGAGGTTGGTGAGCCTATCGAGCGCCGCTTCGATGTTGTGGTGTTGGGTGGAGGCCCTGCGGGAGCCTCGGCGGCAATCTACTCGGCGCGTAAGGGACTGAAGGTGGCAATCCTCGCGGAGCGTATCGGAGGTCAGGTTAAGGAGACCGTAGGTATTGAGAATCTTATCTCGGTGCCATATACTACGGGCAGTGAGCTTGCGGATAACCTTCGTACCCACCTCACACACTATCCGATAGAGTTGTTCGAAAATCGCCGCATTGAGTCTACCTCGCTTCAGGGCAAGGAGAAGGTTGTGACGGTTACGGGTGGTGAGATGTTTGTTGCTCCTGCGGTAATCATCGCTACGGGTGCTGGCTGGCGTAGGCTAAATGTCGAGGGCGAGGCGGAGTATATCGGTCGTGGCGTTGCCTTCTGCCCACACTGCGATGGCCCGTTCTATGCGGGTAAGAGGGTGGCCGTAGTAGGTGGTGGTAACTCGGGTATCGAGGCTGCTATCGACCTTGCGGGTATATGCCAGAAGGTTACGGTTATCGAGTTTATGGATAGCCTCAAGGCCGACCAGGTACTTCAGGAGAAGGTGCGTAGCTTGTCAAATGTCGAGATTCTTACATCTACGCAGACTACCAAGGTTGTGGGAAATGGCGAGAAGCTAACCGCATTGCAGCTTCGCAACCGTGAGAGTGGCGAGGAGCGTACTCTGGAACTTGATGGTGTATTCGTGCAGATAGGCTTGAGCGCTAATAGTCAGCCATTTGAAGAGTTGGAGAAGACGCGCATCGGTGAGATTGTGATTGATGCACACTGCCGCACAAATATCGCGGGTGTCTATGCTGCGGGTGATGTCTCGTCGGTACCTTATAAGCAGATTATTATCGCTATGGGCGAGGGCGCAAAGGCGGCTCTCACGGCATTCGACGATAGGGTGCGAGGTATAATCTGAGCTATGTAGTTATAAATAAGTTTAGTAGTGGTGTCATAACAGTGTTGTGACACCACATTTTTTTGTTCGTATACTCGAAGTAGTAGTTGTAGAAAGTGTGTGAGTAAAAATGCATAAATTATAAGTTTAAATTAGGGGGGGGTAATATGCTGTAAATCAGTGATATACAAATTATAGGAAAATTGCAATATGGAATAATGATGATTTTTCAGGTGAAATTTTTTTATGCGTAAGTGGTTCAATGATAGGGAATTATTTATATATTTGCAACCCCAATAGGATAGATGGTGTTATCCTTTTTATAGAATTATACATTAATTATTTATATAACCAATTAAAACACAAACATTTATGAAAACACTTTCAAGAATTTTTCTAGCAATGTTGCTTCTCGTAGGAGTTGCAAGCTGCCAGAAGCCAACTCCAGATGGTCCAGATGGTCCAGGTCAGACTGTAAATCCAGAGAGTGGCAAGCCAGTGGTTCTCGAGGACTTCACTGTAACTCTTACAGCACTTCACGCAGGTGATGTATTCCTCTCTATCGAGCCTAAGAACCCAGAGATGACCTACTGGTATTCACTTCAGATTGAGGAGAATATGCCAGAGACAGACGAGGAGATTATCGCAACTGACCGTAGCTACTTCGAGTATGTTGCACAGAGCAACAATATGTCACTCGAGAAGTTGCTCGGCGATAACCTTGTAAAGGGTGAGAAGACTTGGATGTACAACGGTCTTAGCCCAAAGACAGACTATGTATTCTACCTCTATGGCATCACAGCTGATGGTACTGTACAGTCTTCAGTAAACAAGATTGAGTTCCGCACTCCATCTGTTAAGCAGTTGGATTGCACATTCGATATCCTTGTAGGTGAGGAGATTACAGCTAACTCATTCTCTATTACTATCGTTCCATCTGACGATACAGTAGGTTACTTCTATGATATCTTCCCAGCGTGGATGTACGAGGAGTATTGCTTGAGCGATGCTGCAAACATCCCTGCATTCGTAGCAGAGTATATCCCAGCTTTGGCATCAGAGAATGGCTATGACGTTGCTACAACCGTAGGTATCATCTCTTGCTATGGCGCTTTGACTGAGGACTTCACATTGGAGGATGGTATCGAGCCTGCAAGCACATACTACGTATATGCTGTTGGTATTGGTGCTGACGGTACTACTACAACTGAGCCACAGGTAGTTGCAGTTAACACACAGCGTCCTCCTATGAACACATTCGAGGTTACAATGAGCACCGTTGAGGATGACCGCGCTACATTCTACGTAGCTCCAGCTCACAACGAGTCTTACGTGGCTCTCTTCGAGTTGCAGGAGTATATGTACGATGCGCAGGGTAACCCACTTACAGACGAGGAGATTATCGACGGTATCATCGCTGCACAGGGTACAAGCATCTCTAATCACATCTACAGCGGTACTTCATCAATCTTCGACTGCCCACTTATCCCTAACAAGGACTACTACTGCTTGGTATTCGGTTACTTCGGTGGTGAGGTTACAACACCTCTTACAAAGGTAGAGTTCAAGACTAAGGAGGCTGATGCTTTCGACGCTGAGATTCTTGTAACTGTTGCTGAGGTTACAAAGACCGAGGCTTCTATTTGGTTCCAGCCATATCGTGAGCCTATGCCACACATCTTCAACTATATGACATACTCTCAGTATCGTGAGTGGGGCCGCAACGATGAGGCTATCAAGCGTCACGCAAACGAGCTTATCGACTCTATGTGGGATCCTGCAAAGATGAGCCGCGAGGAGTGGTTGTCACGTGCTTTGGAGACTGGTTCTAACTCTTGGAGAATCGACGGTCTTGAGCCTAACACTCAGTATGTAGTATATGCTATCGGTATGGTGCCAGATGGTTCATTCACTACAAAGGCCTTCGTTCAGGAGTTCAAGACTAAGGAGCATAAGGAGGGTCCTCAGGTAGAGGAGATTCTCTTCACAAAGGAGGGTGGCGATGTTAAGACTGTTGCTGCTTGGTTCTACTTCGATACAGACTCTAACGTATCAAAGTTCGCTATGAGCCACATCGTTGACGACACTACTGTTTACGAGATGAGCGACGATGCACTTCTTGCATACTTGGAGGAGTCACACGAGACTACTTACGTTAACGAGGTAACTAACCAGACATACTTCTCGGTATACCACAAGGATGTTCCTGTAGGTTCAACAATCTACTATGCTGGTGCTGTTTACTCTCCAGATGGCTCATACACAATTATTCGAACAAC
>JAEIGA010014513.1_pt1 | contig 11989 bp, 12 predicted proteins | sample 9270691 | NCBI WGS metagenome assembly JAEIGA01 (sample SAMN17057246, study PRJNA624740) | gut metagenome | biome: biome; isolation source: fecal sample | host: Bos grunniens | place: China: Xizang | collected 2019
GACTTATACCAATCGGTTCCGAACAGGTTGAAAAAGGTATGAAACAAATCCTTCAACCGGAATTTGTCGCAACAATTACCAGAAAACCTGTGACTTATGCAGGTGGTGTTTCATTTATTATTGAAGCAGGTCTTGCATATGGTGGAAATGCGGGCAGAGTCGTTAAAGAACAAAGAAAATCTGAAATTATGAGATTTGCTAACAGAGTCCCATTAACATTTGATGCAGGAAGCTGTGCAATTACAGAAGCGCTCAAAAGTATTGATTGGAAACGTTACGGCTTAAGAGATATGGACAACACTCCATTAACTTTATTTGTCAATATTATTTCAACCCAGGTTCCATACCTCTCAACAGGTAAACAAAGTGTTTCTCCAGAGCCTGAAATTGTTCAAGAAATCAGACAAGCTACAATGAAATTAGCTCGTCAACTCCAAAAGCACATTAGACAAAAAAGAGCAGCTAAAGAAAAAGAAAAACGTTCAAAAGTATTCGAAGAATATGTGCCTGTCATTATTGAAGAAGCTGCAAAACTTGGTGAAACCAACGTTCCTGAATACCAGGAAGTCCTTGCTAAGGTAACCAAAAGAGCTCTTGCAGAGTTGCTTGGTGAAAAGGTTGAGGAAGAAGAGGAAGAAGAAGAACTTGATGCAATCATCATGGAAGAACTTGATGAGCATGGATATGCAGTCGATGATGAACATAGTAACCTCAACTTCGATGAAGAAGAAGATGAAGAAGGAGATTTTGAAGAATAGGTGATTAAATGGCTGAAATTAAAAAAGAAGGTAAATCACATAAAGAACTCAGGAAAGAGTACACTTTTAATAAATTAAAAGGTTTAGGTGAAGAAATTATTGAAGAAATCGAAAAACAAAAAGTTCCTTCACTTAGAGTTCCTTCAAGAGGTACTGGGAACATTGTATATGATGATGCTAAAAGATACTATGTTTTAGGAGACAGATACGGTAGAAGATCTCTTGGTAATGTAAAACAAATCAGAAAATTAGGCCAAATGGTTTATGTTGCTAATTTCTGTAAAGATTTAGTTGCAAGAGAAAAAACCGCAACCATAAGGGAAATGTATTATGTTTCCGAAGGTTGGGGAATTAGTTTTAAAACACAACAAGAATCAAACATTGTTGGAGAAGACTTGGAAGTTACATTAGGTACTACCCGTGAAGATTTAGGATTAATGCCTGAAGAAGACGGTGCATCAGTCTACGGAGACATCACCCTTTTTGATGAAGTGGAAATCAATGCAGCAAAAGTCGGAAAATCCGGTTATACAATTTCCCCTACAATCGATCAAGTTGAATTCCTCGACCACAATGTAGATAAGGTATTGGCAGTGGAAACCATGGGAATGTTCCACAGGCTTGTACAGGAAAACGCTCACAAAAGATTTAACACATTAATTGTGGGACTTAAAGGACAGGCTGCCCGTGCTACAAGAAGATTCATTAAAAGAGTTAATACCGAACTCGGTTTACCAGTTTACATCTGTAACGACGGAGACCCTTGGGGATTCCACATTGCACAGGTTATTATTTCCGGAAGTGCAAAATTAGCTCACGTTAATCATGATTTGGCAACTCCTGACGCTAAATTCATTGGAGTAACAGCATCAGACATTATCAATTATGACTTGCCTACTGACAAGCTTAAAGATGTCGACGTCATGAGATTGAAAGAGCTTTCCAAAGACCCAAGGTATAAAACTGATTTCTGGCAAACCGAAATTAAGAAAATGCTTAAGATTGGTAAAAAAGCAGAACAGCAATCTTTCTCAAAATATGGGCTTGAGTATGTTGTAGATACTTATTTCCCAGCTAAATTTGAAGAAATGGAAAATCAAGCATAGACATATGCTTTTTTTCTTCTTTTTTTATTTTTTTTAAAAATTTTTTTAGCAAAAATTTATATACTAAAACTTCCATATACCATAGCAGGTATAGGTTGTGATATTTTGAAAAAATGTATGGATAGTGAAAATTTACATAGAAGACTTAAAAAAATCATCGGCCAGATTAATGCAATCGACCGTATGATTGATGAAGATATTCCATGTGAACAAATATTAATGCAGGTTAATGCTTCTAAATCCGCGCTACATAAAGTTGGACACATTATTGTAGAAGGCCATTTGGAACATTGCGTTAAAGAAGCCATTGATCATGGTGATGTTGACGATGCATTAGGTGATATCTCAACAATTTTAGAATATTATTCTAGAATTTAATTTTTTTTTAAAATATTCCTATACCATAGGGAGTATACCTATATTTAGGAGTTGATAAAAATGATTTTAGAATGGGGAGAAAACAACATGATAAAAATCATTTTCATAACACTATGTGCAATAAGTACAATAATTAGTTTTATAGTCAACATAATGATTTAGGATAACTATAAGTTTATATTTGTCGAATGATAAAGATATTAATATCAATTATAGGAGAAAATATCATGGCAATTGAAGAAAAAGAAATTAAAGTTATAGGAATGCACTGCCCTTCTTGCGTAAATGCTGTACAGTTATCATTAACTGATGTTGACGGTATTGAAGACGCAAAAGCAGATTTAGACTCAGGAATTACTAAAATCAAACTAGATGCCGAGAAAGTTAGTGAAGACGATATAAAAGAAGCTGTTGAAGAAGCAGGATTCAATGTAGAATGAATCCTCAACCATTTTCTTTTTTTACCTATAGATTAACCTATATTAATATTCACCATTTTTTCAACTAAACAATTAAATTAATTATACACATCCTTTTGATAATCCGTAACTCCAACACCAATTTTAATGCAATGCGTCTTTAAGAATAATATAAGTAAACATCAATCATTATATCTCGTTAAAATATATGCAAGAATTGATCCTGCAAGATTCTGCCATACTGAATATAGTGCACCAGGAACTGTTGCCAAAGCCAAATTAGGGAAATGTGTCTTTGCAAGTCCTGTAGATAAACCTGAATTTTGAAATGAAAGTTCAATAGCTATAGTAACAATTTGTTTTCTGCCCATACCGGACAAACGTCCTATAACATAACCAATAAGTAATGCCAAACAATATTGCAAAATAATAACTGCAATAACTATCATTGAAGATGAAATAATAGCTTGCATATTTGCACCAAGAACACCAGCAATAATCAGACAAATAACAATAGAAGATAATGCCGGAAGATAATCCTTTAATTTTTCACAAAAATCAGGGAATTTATAATTTAAAAGTAATCCTAATGCAATCGGAATGATAACAATTTCTACGATAGATATAAACATTTCGGTTGGATTAAATGAAATATGATTTCCTATCAATATCAAGGTTATCAATGGAGTCAATATTGGAGAAATGATTGTGGATACGGCAGTTAATGACACTGATAATGCCAAATCACCTTTTGCAAGAAAAGTTATAACATCAGAAGCCGTTCCCCCAGGAACTGTTCCAACCAAAATAAGACCCGCTGTTAATGCAGCATCCAAATTAAATAAGGTGGCAAGAGAAAGCGCCAATAATGGCATTATTATATATTGGGCTGAAATTCCCACAGCTATTTCTTTAGGGCGTTTAAAAACCTGTATAAAATTATCTGCTGTTAACGTTGTACCCATTGTAAAAAGAACTAACCCCAAAAGTAAATTTAATACATTAATCCCATTATACTTACTTAAAACCCATTTAAATGAATTTGGATAAATACATGAGATACAAACTGCCAATAAAATAATTATAAAAAAATATTTCTCTATAAATTTAAAAACTCGTTTCATAATATCAAAAAAAATAAAAAATAAGGTTTAATATACATCAGAGTATAATAAACCAGTTGCTCTACCAGTAAAGAATGTTAAGTAAATACCGACAATACCTAATATTATTCCACCAACGGTACTATTCCAGCCCATGATTAATGCAGATATAAAGACTAATACAAATGCTATTACGAATACCATGATAATGAATAATAAAAGTCTGAGAATACCGACTCTTGAAATATCACCAATTGCTTCACCGATTGCTAAAGCATCTACTAAATCTTCAGTTTTAGCTAATCTACATTGAGCCATGAATTGAGCTAAAGCGAAAACAATAAACAATATTAATGTTATTATATACATTATCCAGTCTCTTAAGAATAATCCTAAAATTGCAACAATGATTAATGGAATAATATAATAGATTAATGATACAACCATTAATTTTACACCATTCATAAATTGCCTTAATACGTCGAAACTAGGTCCATCATTTCTTCTTTCAATTCCAAATTTAATAATATCCAATACATAACCGGAAATTATAAATCCAACAACAAGAGCAACGATAAATCCTATGAATCCTGATGCTAAAGTTTCAACAACTCTACCACCATTTATGGACATGACCATACCGACTAATGAGCTTCCTACAACAACACCAACAAGAATACCAACAATGGCAAAAATAACAAATGATTTGATGTTGTTAAAAGGATATGATAATGAATCTTTAATTATTTCACCTAAATCCATGTTTTTTCCTCCATTTAATTAATTGAAAAAAAACTCCAAAAGAGAGTTATTATTAAGTTTTATTTATAATAGTATTTAAATAATAAGGTCGATTGTCAAAAAAAATAGAAAAAATACCCCATATTTTAATTAAATAGACGTGAGAAATAATATCAAATTATATATAATTAAAAAAATAAAGTTTACCCATAGATTAAATTCTAAATTTTTAAAGGGATTAAAATGAAATCTGTTGCAATTAATGGATATGGAACTATCGGAAAAAGAGTTGCTGATGCTGTAGCGGCTCAAGATGATATGAAAGTAATTGGTGTAAGTAAAACTAGACCAAACTACGAAGCAAGGACTGCAGTTGAAGAAAAAGGTTATCCTTTATACATTGGAATTCCTGAAAGAGAACAAATGTTCAAAGATGCGGGAATTGAAATTGCAGGTACCGTTGAAGACATGATTCAAGAAGCAGATGTTGTTGTTGATTGTACTCCTGGAAGCATTGGTCCGCAAAACCTTGAAATGTATAAAAAAGCTGGCGTTAAAGCTATATATCAAGGTGGAGAAGACCACGAATTAACTGGCCTTTCATTTAACGCTATTTCTAATTATGACAAATCTTATGGTGCGGATTATACAAGAGTTGTGTCCTGTAACACAACCGGACTTACCCGTACATTATTTACTATTGATTCAATAGCAGATATTAAAAAAGTCAGGGCAGTAATGGTTAGAAGAGGATCAGACCCATCTGAAATTAAAAAAGGTCCTATTAACTCTATTGTACCTAACCCTCCAAAAGTACCATCTCACCACGGTCCTGATGTAAAAACTGTTATGGAAGGTATTGATGTTACTACAATGGCTTTACTTGTTCCTACTACTTTAATGCACCAACACAACATCATGGTTGAAATTAATAACGATGTAGAAACCGAAGAAATTGTTGAAGCATTGGAAAAACGTTCAAGAGTTATTGTTGTAGATGCTGCAGAAGGTCTTGGATCAACTGCTGAACTAATGGAATATGCAAAAGAATTAGGTAGAAGTAGAAATGATTTATACGAAATTCCAGTATGGAGAGAATCCATCAATGTAGTTGGAAATGAATTGTTCTACATGCAAGCTGTTCACCAAGAATCTGACGTAATACCTGAAAATATTGATGCTATTCGTGCACTTTTAGAAATGGAAAGTGATAACGAAAAATCAATAGCTAAAACCAACAAAGCAATGGGAATATTATAATTCCCCAAATTTTCTTTTTTTATAATTAATGATTTAAATGAAAAATAAAGTATTTTTTGGACCTGCAGGAAGTCCTGTCAATTATAAAGGTGCCGCTTACAAAGCCCCCAAATATATTCAAAGAATTGGACTTGACTCTTATGAATACCAATCACCATACGGCGTTAGAATTGGTGAAGAATCCGCTCGAATATTAAAGGAAGTATCAGAGAAATTTGATATTCTAATTTCAATGCATGGCCCCTATTACATTAACCTATGTGCTAAAGAAAGTGAAAAAATAGATAAAAGTATAGGGCATTTGATAGCTACCGCACGGGCGGGAGAATGGATGGGTGCCTATAGGCTTGTTTTCCATCCGGGATTTTACACTAATCAAAAACCGGATAAGGCAATGGAAGTTTCAAAGCAAACCATCAATCGTTTATTTGAAGAACTTGAAGCTGAAGGCATTGAAGACTTTACCTTTGCACCGGAAACTACAGGCAAAAGAACACAACAGGGAAACATTGAAGAAATTGTTGAATTATGTGCCAGTTTTGATCATTTTGAACCAACTATTGATTTTGCACATATTCACGCACGTGGAAGAGGTTATTTAACTAAAAAAGATGATTACAATTGCATTTTTTCAACAATCGAAAATAAACTGGATATTGATCGTCTTCATTGTCATTTTACAACCATCGAATACAGCCAGGCCGGCGAAGTAAAGCACCATACATTAGATGAAAGTGATGAATATGGTCCTCAAATCGAAGATTTACTTGCAAATCTAATAGATAATGGTTGGAATGCAAATATCATCTGTGAAACTCCACTTAGAGATATAGATGCATTGAAAATGAAAGAATTATACGAAAGTATGATTTAATTTTTCTTTAACTTCAATATTACAACTTCTGAATCTGTTCCCCACCTTAATGGCTGGTCCATTGAACCAACTCCCGTTGTTACATGCAGATAATGGCCCAAATCATCCTTGAATAAACCAATGTTATATTTAAAAATGATTTCTGAAACCCATTTTACAGGATAGAACTGCCCGCCATGAGTATGTCCTGAAAGCTGTATATCAAAACCCATATTTGAGTGTTGATTCCAATCATAGGGAACATGATAGATAATTATATTAGTTTTATCTCTTTTTACCTGAGCTTTAAGTTCCTCTGGAGAAGGCATTTCAATATCCCCAAAACTATAGGACAACCCATAGAATTTTAAATCACCAATTTCTAAGGATTCATTGTCAAGAACAACAATCCCCGCATTTTTGCAAGCATTAATAACACTTTCAATTCCGAGATAGTAATCATGATTCCCCGGTGTAAAAATTATCGGCATTTCCACATCTTTTAATGGCATGAAGTCATCTTCGTTTACAATTGATGAACCGTCAGCCAAATCTCCAGAAATTATGGCAACATCACAGGTTTTTGATACTTCAATTAATACATCCCTAAGTTGATCTATGAGTTCTTTATGTCTGACCGCACCAAAGTGAACATCCGAGAGGTGAGCAATATTAACCTCACCATTCAGGTTATCCAAGCGTATGGTTTTTTCGTTTATTACCAGTTTATGAGCTTTATAATAAGCATAAATGCCTGATAATGGTACAATCAGCAATAGAAAAGACAGATTTATATTGAAGAAATAGCTTGCAGCATAAATAATGATGATACCAATTAAAAACATTAGTGATGCCCACATCCAAATAGCTGAAATCTCCGCCAACAGACGCGTTATGAATCGGGATTTCCTTTCTTCAAAAAACATTGGAATCATATTGACTATTCCAATAATGATTGTTATGAATAGCAATTCCAAATTACTTAATGGATAAAACAACATGAATAGATACTTCAATAGGAAGAATTCAAACAGCATATAGAAAGGTGTCATTATAATAACCCTTCGCCTTCTAAAACTCATCAATATTAACTCCAAAATTTTAAATAATATGATAATATATATTAGAATATTATTATAAATATTTAAAATTGGTGATTTTTTGAAAAATAATTCTAAAAAAAGTGAATCAAAAGGCCAGAGTCAAAAATCCTCTATTTTTACTGCTGAAAATAAAAATAACGCAGAATGTGTTGTTTTAAAAACTGCAGGATATCCTTTTGACTTTGAATTGATGGAAAATACTTTAGAAATTACCGATAAAAGTTTATTTGAGCAGTATGCTCGAGACCAATGGTTAGGTATGGAAGTTAATAGCGACTCATATCTTTTTGATCAAAAAATCATCCCAGATTTTGCATTTAAAGTAATATCCGTTAAACCCGAGAACTCAATAATAACAGAAAATACCAAAATAAATATTATTATTGAAAAAGACAAAAATAATAATCTTAAATCAGCAAAAACCAACATAAAACTTTCAGATATTGTTGGACAGATTAATGCAAAGAATAAAATAAAAGTCATTGAAAAATTCTTAAAAGAACCCGAAGTATTTGGCGATTGGGCTCCCAAAAATGTTTTATTTTACGGCCATCCAGGTACCGGTAAAACCATGCTTGTCAAAGGGCTTGCAGGAGAAGTCGATGTTCCTCTCTATTTAGTTAAAGCAACTTCATTAATTGGAGAACATGTCGGTGATGCTGCATCCAAAATACATGATTTATATGAAAAAGCTTCTAAAAATTCACCGTCAATAATCTTTATTGATGAAATTGATGCAATAGCACTTCATCGATCATATCAGGCATTAAGAGGAGATGTTTCAGAAATTGTCAATGCACTTTTAACCGAGATGGATGGAATTAATGAAAACAAATCAGTTATAACAATTTGTGCTACAAATAACCCATCTTCACTCGATAATGCTGTCAGAAGCCGTTTTGAAGAAGAGATTGAATTTAAGCTTCCTGAAGAAAATGAAAGGAAAGAAATTTTTGAAATAAATATTAAAACATTACCTTTAGACAGCGATTTGGATATTGAAAAATTAGTTAAGATATCTAAAAATATGTCCGGAAGAGACATTAAAGAAAAATTACTTAAAACAGCATTACATCATGCAATAGCTAATGAAAAAAGTATTATTGATATGGGCGATATAGAATATGCTTTAAAATCCAGTAAAATTAAAATTAATGATGTTAAAGGAATGTTTGAATGAATTTTATTAACCAAATCAAAGATGCAATAAAATATACTTTTAGAGATTGGAAAGCTATTGTTCTGTTAGGCATTATCCTCTGTCTTGCATCAACATTCGAAGAATGGCAAACAAATGATTCATTAACTGCCATTATTTTGGCTGTTATTATAATAGCATTAGCACTAATTGAAGAGGGATACCGATATAAAATAATTAAAGGCACTATAAAAGGAGACAACAAACCCCCGATTATCGGAAATTTCTCCAGACTAATACATGAAGGTTTTCTGGAAACAGTTACTCTATTAGCCTATTCAGCAGTATTTTTGGTAATTGTCGTATTATACAATACCTTAGTTGAAATACCTGGAGTTTCTTATATATATCCAATTATAATGCTCATTTTAGCAGTGATTATCTATTTAACAGCATTAGGATTTGCAATATATAAAGCACTGCACAATGACAATTTCTTTTCAGCATTCAATATCTTAGGAATCTTAAAGTTATATACCAAACTCGGAATTATGCAAACTATTTTTTTAATTATAGTGGGGTCAATAAGTTTAAACTTAATATTTACCTGTGTTTTACATCTAGGCATATTTGAACCAGGAAAATTTTTAGAATTTATATTATCTTTCTTTATAAACCCAATCCTGTTACTGTTTATAACAAGATTACTGGCATTATCAGGAAAGGAAGCTACTCTTTCTTAAAATCAAAAATATATTCTGCCGCTTCCAAAATATCCTGTTTTTCATCACAAGCGGCCTGTTTTAAATTTTGTGAAATGTCGAAAAATATCTTATTGACTATAGAATTTGTTAGATTATTGAGAATTTTACTACTACCATCTACATCTGACAACTTTGAAGATGCTTTTTTAGTTTCACGTTGTCTTATCTCTTCCATAGATGTTCTTAAACTTGATAGTAAATCATCAACTTCCATTATTTTAAAGGAATTTTTAAGTAAATCATACTCTTCTTTGATGATGATTTCTGCTTCATTGAATTCCTTCTCACGAAGCTTAGTATTATAATCTGCAATTTCACGCAAATCATCAATATTAAACAATTTAACTCCTATTTCCTTAACATCCTCTGAAATATCACGGGGATTAGCAATATCAACCATCATCAACTCACAATTTTTTAAACCAATGCCTTCGAGTCTTTTTTTAGTTATGATTGAATGAGGTGCACTGGTTGCACTGATTACCAAATCCGCATTTTTCAAATATTCATCAAGCTGTGAGAATAAAATAGCAGTACCGTCCAAATCTTCGGCGAGTTCGACCGCCACATAAAAAGTCCTGTTTGCAACAAAAATGGCATGCAAATCTTTTTCAGCCAATGCTTTAGCAACTAACTTACCCATTTTTCCAGCACCAATAACCAATACGGATTTGCCTGTTAAATCACCCAAATGAGATTCCGCCAAATCGACTGCAGCAGACCCTATAGAAACGGAACCCTTGTTGATATTAGTTTTATTTCTAACAACCTGACCTACATGAATAGCTTTAGTAAAAATTAAATCCAGAGATTTACCGCAATGATGATTCTTTAAAGCTTTAGCCTTAGCATCCTTAACTTGACCCAAGATTTGGTATTCTCCAACAATCATTGATTCCAGACCTGAAGTCATACGAAGCAAATGCATTACGGATACTTCACCATATTCAATGATGATGCTTTTATTTTCATGAGACAACAATTCTTCATCAAAAGGAATGTAGTCATTGTGAATATAATATTCCTTACGATTACAGGTGGAAATTTCAATGTATTCATTTACAGAATACTTTTCCTGCAATTTCCAGAATATATCGTCTATTTCTTTTGAAATGTTCTCCATAGATTTAATATCTGCAATTTTATGGTCGACCCTCAAATTAAGTATCATCAAAATCCTCCTTTATCAACTCACAAATAACATCCTTTGCTTCGTCAATTTTACCCAATTTAATTAAATTTTGAATATTTTTATCTTCAAATATTTTATACAAATAGTCTCGCCTATCCTTTTGGTCAGGAATGTATTCTTTTAAAAGTGAACGTGAATAATCCTGAAGCTCAATTTCCAAAATATCCTCTTCAGTGATAATTGACTGTATCCTTTTTCTTAATTGCCTTGCCATCAATGGACTCTTGCCATTGGTAAAAATAGAAATTTCAATATCTCCAATATTAAAACTTGTTGGAACAATTATATTCCCATCATCAGGTAAATCCGCACGGTTAACTAACTTGTCTTGAGAGATACGAGAAACATAATCAGATAATTTTTTATCGCCACTGGCTATTACCACCAAATCAGCCCAACTTACCAATTCATCGGCTTCATCAGTTGAGTGTAGGCTAGCTCCCTTTTTCACCAATTCCTCATCTATTGAGTTACCTGCAAGCTTTACAATTGCCCCATGGTCTAAAAATTTATTTGCTCTTCTAGTTGCAACTTCGCCAGTACCTAAAATAAATACGTTTAATCCAGAAGTTTTTAAATAAAGAGCAGTCCAATCCATTTTAATCAGAATTATCTAAAGATTGTGCTTTAAGAACACTGACAGCACGTCTCAAATCATTATTACAATCAGACAAAACTTTCATAGCCTCAACTTTTGAAATGTTAAATGTTTCGGCAAGCGCTTCGGCCCTAGCATCCGGTTCTGGTTTTTGAACACCAACCAACTTTTCAGAGAGTTCTTTTTTTAAATCTTCATACTCTTCATAGCTCATGCCCATATTATTTAGAGTCATGTCTCTTAACGGACAAGGCTTTGATGGTTTACAACACCAAATCAAAGATCCGAAACAAGTACCTGCACCTTCACCCAATCTTGTTTGTCTGCCAAACTCTGTTTTAATTTCAATATACTCTTGAGGAGTTAAGTTTACTTCCTCCAATGCATTTAAAATAGGGCATGGCTTAATAGGAGGACAGCAAAAAGCAAGTCCTCTAACATCTCCACCTCTACATATATGAGATGGTGCGTCTTCCCAAGTCATAATAAAATCACCATAAATATAATGCATTAATCTTTCTTGTTGACAATATATAATACTTTGTAAAATCATAATATTATCTAGATTAATTTTCA
>JAEIGA010014514.1_pt1 | contig 11988 bp, 9 predicted proteins | sample 9270691 | NCBI WGS metagenome assembly JAEIGA01 (sample SAMN17057246, study PRJNA624740) | gut metagenome | biome: biome; isolation source: fecal sample | host: Bos grunniens | place: China: Xizang | collected 2019
AAAGAGAAATCCCCTTGGTGGACAAGACTGATGGGAAAGGCCATGAACCTCATTTTCAAGAGGTCGGCCCCGTTGAATACTTCGTCCGATTATAAGATAAATCCTTTTATGCTCACAAAGGCCGAGAGTGACCTTATGAAAAGGATTTCAACCAATATCGGTTGTGCAGTCGATGAGAAGACAGGCGTGATAACATTGACATTCAAGGCTCAAGATGCGCTTGTAGCTGCCAATATGGCAAATACTGTAAAGGAGGAACTGCAGTCATTCATAACAAAATACAGAACCGGAAAGAACAAGCTTGAGTACCAGCATGCTATGGCTATGTGTGACACGGCGTATGTGAAATATGTTGATGCGCAAAAGGCGTATGCCGATTATGTCGACAAGCATCAGGGCGTGTCGAAGCAGATGTACAAGGTGGAGGAGGAACGCTTGGCCGGTGAAATGCAGTTGGCATTTCAGATATACAACACTCTCTATCAGCAGAAATTGTTGAATGAGGCCGAGGTGCTGCGACGTACTCCTGTATTTACGGTGCTGCAGAACGCATCGGTACCTGTCAAGCCTGAAAGTTCAAAGAAGTTGGTGAAGACCTTCATAATGGCAATGTTGTCTGCATTTGTATATCTTGTGATACTTATTGCCAGGGAGGGCGAAGAGTCAAAGGACGGGGTTGTCGCAGAGAAACAGAAATGAGCAAAAAAGGATAGACAGGTATGTATGTAGTGCTGCTCTTTGCCATATTGTCCGTAATAGCAGTCCTTGCCTTTTTCGAGGATGAGGAGATACAGGGGCGTGGATGGTTGCTGTTTCTGTTGGCAACCGTCCTGACTTTATATGTGGCTTTCCGTCCTCAAGGCATAGACAATGACTATAATGCATACCTTGGATATTTCAAGAACCCATCGGGGGTAGCTGCAAGCCTTACAGAACCTACATTCAAGTTGATAAACGGGCTTGCCCGTGCATTGCAGGCACCGATATTGCTGTTTGCTATATATGCCTTCCTGGCAGTTCCGTTGAAGATATATGCAATCAAGCGGCTGTCGCCCTATTGGTATCTGTCTATACTTTTATGGTTTACCCATCTGTTCATCATTCAGGAGATGACACAGATACGTGTGGCTGTGGCTTCGGGCATATTTCTTTTCTCTCTGCCATATATCGGCGATGGGAAGAAACTGAAATTTGCGCTGTGCCTTGTGCTTGCTATCTTGTTCCACTATTCTGCATTGGCATTGTTGCCTCTGCTTTTTTTCGGCAACAAGGATTTGTCACGTGCTTTCCGTTTGGTTCTTGTGGTTCTGCCCATTGTAATGTATGCCTTTCCGTTTATCGGAATGGATTTGCTCAAGATGATACCAATCCCGTTCATACAGCAGAAACTGCAGATGTATGAGGAACTGATGATTTACGAGGGTGGTGTGTGGGCTGATATAAACATATACAATGCAATGGCGCTGGTACGTCTGTTTGCCTATTATGTGCTTTTGTGGAAATATGACTACCTTAAAGACAAGTACCCTTATATGCCGATACTGCTGAAGGCTTTCTGCTTGTCTATATGTATGTATGTGGGTCTTTCGTTCCTGCCTCCGATTGCGATGCGAATTGAGGAGCTTATAGCGATAATAGACTGTATAATGTTCCCATTATTGGCCGTATTGTTGAGACCTCATTGGTTGGGACGTCTGCTTGTGGTGCTCTATGCTATATGCATTCTTGTTGCCAATATATTCCTTTACAAATTGTTGAAACTTTGAATGTGGCTATGTGTCACGAGATGCCATTTGGGGATGTTGCCGGTAATTTTGTGTTTTGATAATTGAGTTTTTTTATTACTTTTGTCATTTAGCGATTGATTTGGAATTTGTTTATGCCGTTTTTGAATAGAATTATGATATTTGTGCTTGTTTTATGCATGTTGTCGCTTTGCGGCAATGTATCATTTGCGCAGGACAAAATCAGTATAACGAATTATGTGCAGGCCAATGTTATTGGGGGTATGGGTGACTATGCTCCTTTTGGGCTTGTGTCGAACAGGGATGGTCTGTCATCACTTGACACGCACAACGGCTATATCAGATATGGCGTTGAACTTGACGGCCGATTTGGTAAAAAAGGGAATTGGCGTTACTCTTTGGGGGGTGATTTGAAAGTAGGATATCACCAGAGTAATAATCCTATAGTCCATCAGTTGTATGCCGATATCTCGTATAAATGGCTTACATTGAGTGTGGGCGCAAAAGAACGTGTTGCCGAGATGCGTGGATTCAGTACTCTCGGTGGGGTGAATGGTAATAGAGTCTTGGGAGCTTGCGGCTCTTTGTCACTTAATGGATTGCGTGAACTGGGAACCGGTGGCCTTGTTTATAGCGGCAATTGCACTCCGATACCGCAGGTGTGTCTTGAGGTTCCAAGGTATGCCAGAGTTGACAAGAAAGGCCTGCTTCATCTGCGCGGACATATTGCTTATGGTGTGTTTATGGATGCGGCTTTTCAGGAGAAGTTTACGGCGGTGAATCCAAAGGCCAAATATAACAGATATGCCCTTTATCACAGCAAGTCCTTTTTTATGAAAATCGGAAACAAGGAACTCTTTCCGCTTGTTGCCGAAGCAGGTCTTGAGATGCACGCCCAGTTTGGCGGTGATATATACACCCATGCTAAAGGCAAATATCTCTCTATGCCTACGCGTTTCAAGGATTTTCTCAAGGCGTTCATACCTGCAGGCGGTGACGAGATGGTGCCTTTTACCGAGCAGTCGAACATAACGGGTAACCAGATTGGCAATTGGCATCTTGCGTTTACGTATCATGCAAAGCCTGTGGACGTCACGCTGTATGCCGAGCATCTGTTCGAAGATTTCTCTCAGTTGTTCTTCTTTGAGTATCAGAATAATGTCAATAATAAGAAGACTGTGACATACTATCCTTGGCGCGACATTATGTTGGGCCTGTCGGTCAAGAACAAGACGGGTTTCCTTGAATTCATATCGAATTTCCGGTATGAGTATGTCTCGACATACGACCAGAGCGGTGCATGCTATAATGACCCGAATGACTTTTTCGTGGAACAGATGGACGGGTGGGACAATTACTACAACCATGCCATCTACAGTGGTTGGCACAACTATGGTATGCCGATTGGTAATCCGTTGATATTCTCACCGCTGTATAATGCCGATGGCTCTTTGGATTTCAAAGGAAACCGTATGCGTGCGCACAATGTGGGTATCAATGGTGTGTTCGGTAGCAGGAAAGAGTTTATGTATAGGCTCAAGTATACCTATAGCGAGAATTGGGGTACATACATAAATCCGTTCTTTGAAAAGAAGTATACGACCTCGCTCCTTGCCGATTTCATATATGCACCCGATGGTAAAAAGTGGCTCGTCTCTGCTTCATTTGCGCATGATTGGAGTAATTTTATTGGCAACAATGCCGGTATCATGATATCTTTTGCAAGAGTCGGTGTCTTTAAATGATTTGTTTGTTATGAAGAAAATATTATATGGTTGTCTGTTGTTCCTCTGTTTCTCTTGCGAGAGGATTTTTATCAATGATGAACTTGACGGTATGTGGCGGCTGCAGCGTGTGGTGTCAGAAGAGGAGACGGCTTGCCCCGACAGCATATTCTATTCGTTCCAACGCCATCTGGTGATGATGGGGATTTTTTCCGAAACAGAACACCCCAAGAACTATTATATGGGACGCTTTTATTACGCCGGTGACAGTATTGTTATTGATAACCTGTACAGATACCCCGGTATGGACGGTGTGTGCGTGCCCGAGGAATTGGAGAATCTTTATATCTTTGACACGACGGCAAGGTTTAAGGTCGAATACATGGATAAGGGGGAAATGGTGCTTTCTTCGTTTGGGAGGGAATACTCATTCATTAAGTGGTAAATATTTTTTTTATGTAGTCTATGGAAAAGGTTATAGTTCTGCTCTCTACATATAATGGCGAGAGATATCTCACCGAGCAGTTGCAGTCATTGGTTGCGCAAAAGGGTGTCTGTTCCGAGATATTGGTGCGCGATGATGGCTCAAAGGATGCTACTGTTGCAATACTTGATGAGTGGCAGGCAAAGGGAGCGCTTTCATGGTATACATCGGCCAATCTTGGCCCGGGCAAAAGTTTTATTCATCTGCTTCAGACTGCACAGCCGGGCAACTATTATGCCTATTGTGACCAGGACGATGTGTGGTTGCCCGAGAAACTGCGTGTCACTATGGACAAAATGAGGGCTGTAGAGGCTGGCAATCCCGGAAAACCGGTCATCATACATACTGATATGAATGTGGTCGATGAGTCTTTGAACGTTATTCACGAATCATTCTGGCGCTCTTCGGGCTTGCGTCCCGATGTGCTCCGCACTTTCCCCTATCTATGTACCTGCAACAGCGTGAACGGGTGTACGATTGTCATGAACAGCGCAGCACGTGAACTGATTCTTGAAAAGTATGTCGAGCACGATATAATAATACACGATGTCATTTCGGCTTTGACTGTCGCGTATTATGGTGGAATAATTGATTATGTTGATGCACCGACTGTCCTTTACCGTCAACATTCATCGAACGTGGTGGGAGCTATGGAGTATAGTAAACTTCGTGCCATTAAAGAGAGGTTGTTTAGTATAGGAAAGGTGTTTTCGAACAACGTCAGGTTATTTAAAGATGTGAATAAAATTGGTAAGATAACACTTTTTAGTTACCTTTGCCATAAAGTGAAATATTTGTTAATCAGATAATGATGAAACCTAAAATATCAATAGTCACTATAACCTATAACAGTGAAGCCGTTGTTGAGGAAACCATTAAGAGTGTCGTAGCGCAGGATTATCCCAATCTTGAATACATAATAATTGACGGCGGTTCAAAGGATGGAACTTTGGCTGTTGTTGAGAAATACCGCGACAGGATTGCCAAGGTGGTTTCTGAACCCGATGAAGGTATAAGCGATGCTTTCAACAAGGGTATAAGGTGTGCCACAGGTGATGTCATTGGTATTATAAACTCGGACGATGTTCTGTTGCCCGGTGCCTTGAAGGCTGTAGCCGATGCATACGAGGAGGGTGTCGGCGTGTATCGTGGCAATGTATTTATATGGGACAGTGCAAGCGATACAAGAATCCAGGCTGTTCCTACAATGGAGTTCCCGTTGCATACATTCAAGAAACGGATTGTGTGCCATCCCGGTACATTCGTGGCAAAATGGGCTTATGAGAAGTGTGGTCTCTTCAAGACCCACTTCCGCTTTATGATGGATGTGGATTTACTTATACGCTTATATGAAGGCGGAGTGAAATTCAAATATGTACCGACTGAACTTGCCATGTTCCGTTTGGGAGGTGTTACGGACAGTTCGTTCCTGAAGAAAACGGGCGAGCTCAACAATCTGTTCCGTGAAAATGGTGCCGGCTGGCTCTATACCAAATGCCATATTGTCCTTTTCTGCATAACAAGCTCTATCCTTGTGGTATTGCGCTCTTTGGGGCTCGCAATGCTGCTCAAGAAAATCAAGTTCCGCCTTTGCCGTTGAGCGGAAAATGCTTTGATTTTGGAAAAAAGTCTGTTATATGTATGGTTTTTGGTCTGCAAATCATATATTTGCGTAAATATTAAGTTTTGGAAAACACTATGCGTGTATTACAAGTTATAACTTTATGTGAATTGGGCGGTGCCCAGACTGTTGTTGCGAATGTCGCGAATTCTATTTGTGACAATCACGATGTCATTGTCGCTTCGGGTGAAGGCGATGGCAAGATGTGGCACATGCTTGATGAAAGGGTGCAGCGCGTACATTGCAGGCACTTGAAGAGGAATATATCACTTGTCAATGATTTGCGTACCTGGTATGACCTTTGGAAACTTGGCAGGCAGTTCAAACCCGATGTCGTTCATCTTCATTCGTCGAAAGCCGGTATATTGGGGCGTTTGGCATTTCCGTCAAAGAAGATTGTCTACACCGTTCATGGTTTTGATACTGTGCGCCTTGCGAACCGCAAATTCCTGTTCCTTGAAAAGATGATGCAGAGGTGTTGCCGCGCTATAGTTGCTGTGAGTGAATATGACAGGCGAAACCTTCTTGCCGAAAATATAAATAACAATGTCTCTACCGTATATAACGGCACGTTGCCCCCGGAAGAGACTGAAGGTCTTTCGTTCGGTATCCCGTCAAAGTACAAGAAGACAATCCTGTGTATTGCAAGAGTTTCATATCCAAAGAACAGTGTTCTTTTTATGGAGGTTGCCAAGCTGTTGCCTGAGTATGCTTTTGTATGGATTGGTAACAAGGAACCGGTTGAGGGTGCTCCCGAGAATGCATTCTTCCTTGGTAATATACCCAATGCGGCCACGTATTGTTCTTTGGCTGATATGTTCATGTTGCCTTCGGACTATGAGGGGTTGCCAATCGTTATCATTGAGGCCATGAGCCATGGCAAACCTGTCGTTGCTTCAAATGTAGGAGGTATTAGCGAATTGGTACACAATGATGTCAATGGCTTTACCCTGGAGAACAAGGCTGCCCTGTTTGCCGACAAGATAAGATATATACTCGAAGACTCCCAAGTATATGACCGCATGTCCAAAGCATCGAGGGCGATATACGAAAAGGACTTTACCGTGGAAAAGATGGCAAGAGGGTATAAGAATGTATATAACGCCATGCTTGGCAAGGATTGCTTCTAAAAAAAACTTTATACTATGAAAAAACACCTTCTTTTATTTTTGTTACTTCCGTTGTTTTTCGGTTCATGTAACGATTTGTCCGATATCGAGAACAGAATCGATGTCATGGAACAGCAAGTGAAGAGTTTGCAGGAGACTGTTGATGCTTTGGAAATGTCATACAATAATAGTCTTGCCATAAACAGTATAGAACCAATACAGTCCACAAACGGTGGATGGGTCATTACATTCTCAAACGGAAAGACCATTGAGATTGTTAATGGGGTAAAGGAGTATACTCCATATCTGCTCGTAGACCAGGACGGTTTCTGGAGTGTTTCGTACGATGGTGGAGTGGAATTTACACGCATCATGGACAGCGACGGTAATTACATAAAGGCAAATAGTGATGGCGGGGAGGGAATTTCTGTCAAGGTCTCTACCGACAAGGATGGATATTATGTCTTTGTACTTTACAATGAGGCTGCCCCGGAGGTGGTGATAGATACAATCAAAACCCCTTATCAGCCATCATCATCCAAGATTATCAGCTCTATAAGCCAGGACGATTTGACGAATATAATTACAATCACTTTGGGTAATGGCAGGACTTTTGTTTTCAATAAGGAATATGCTTTGCCTGCAAGTATTGCAATCATGAGTACTCAAGGTGTTGTATTGGGTGCCGGAACTACAGCCCAAATTGAGTTCCGTGTAAATCCATCGAATGCAAAATTCAATTACGACATAGACTCTCCCGAGTGTGAAATAGAACTGGACTTTATCGGTAGTACAAGAGCCGGTTATGCAACAACACCTGAAAACTACAAGTTGTCAAAGGTGGAACTGGTGTATGACAAGCAGGGCGTTGTCAAGAAAGGACAGTATCGTGCTTGTATAACAGATTTGAACGTTGCCGAGGGATACTCTGAAGATGTTGCTTTGGTTTTGACGGTGAACAACAAGAACAACGAACAGGTACAGATTTCATCAACCGCATTCAATGTGATGTTCTCCGAGAACCTGTTCCACTCATTCTCTTTCCTCAAGCAGAATAATGCAAACGTCATATACGATGTGGAGATTCCAATCAATGGCACTGATTTGGAAATCTGTACTCCATTGGTGACCGATGTCAGGAATCTGGTTGCGACATTCACCACAACGGCCGAGCATGTGTATGTGAATCATGTGGAGCAGATAAGCGGTGTCACTGCAAACGATTTTACACAGCCGGTGCAGTATACAGTGGTCTCTGCCGACGGTAAGGTGAATATATATAATGTCGCGGTTTCAAATACCGGGCTTCCAGTAGTTGTCGTTGAGACTCCGGGTGCTGTTACCATACCACCAAAGACCGAGGATTGGCTTGCCGGAACACTCATCAGAATATACACAGCCGATGGTGCTTTGGATTACGAAGGTGCCAAGGATAATATCCGTGGTCGCGGAAATTCTACATGGGAGTTCCCCAAAAAGCCATACGCAATAAAATTGGATAAAAAGGCTTCCATTCTTGGGATGCCCAAACACAAACGTTGGGTGTTGTTGGCGAACTGGATGGACAGGACGATGCTGAGAAATTCTGTTGCCTTCAGAATCTCGGAGTTGACCGAACTTGAGTGGACACCACGTGGCCAGTCTGTCGAGGTGATTGTAAACGGCAAGCATGCCGGTAACTACTATCTGTGTGAGCAGATAAAGATTGACGAGAACCGAGTGAACGTAAATGAACTTTCCGATACTGATGTTGAGGGTGAGGCCATAACAGGCGGATACCTGATGGAGCTTGACACTTATTTCGATGAGGTAAACAAGTTCAAATCAGAGATAATGGATTTGCCTTATATGTTCAAGGAACCGGATGAGGAGACACTGAACCCACTGCAGTTTGCGTATATGCAGAATTATGTGAATACTCTGGAGAAAGCCTTGTATGATGATAATCTTCTTGCATCGAGGGAGTATGCCGAGTATATTGATGTTGATTCCTACATTGACTGGTGGTTTGTGTATGAACTGGCGCAGAACAGCGAGACCGGACATCCAAAGAGCTGTTATATGTTCAAGGACAAATCAAATAAGATGAAGGCAGGCCCCGTATGGGACTTTGACTGTGCAACCTTCAAGCCTAATGCAAATTACTACAGCTCAAAAACTTCCATCTATTACCCAAGATTGTTCATGGATCCGGTATTTGTTCAGAGGGTTAAAGAGAGATGGGCTATGTTGAAGCCCGGGTTTGAGACAATCGGCAGCTTTATTGATGAGCAGAAGAGCAGATTGCTGAAGTCGGCCGATATAAATATAGAAATGTGGCCTATCAGCATCCGTGTCAATGAAGATGAAGAACTGCCGTTTGAAGATGCTGTAGAACGAATGAAAGCAGCTTATAATGAAAAGCTCCAGTGGCTTGATGCCCAGATTGCAAATATGTAGTAGCTCTTGTTCTGATATAAACAAACAGGATGGTCACTTTGGACCATCCTGTTTGTTTTATCCCGGTCGTGCCGTTTATTCCTCAATTTCACAACCGCTGAACATGAAGTCCTTCTCGGCTACATCCTTGGGGAATGTGTAGTAGGTCATCTCGGCGCTTGAGCGCACCTCGCCGTTGTATTTTATTTCGGCCTCAATGAACACGAACATGCGCTTTACCTCTCTCACGCGGCCGCGTATCTCGAGCGTGATGTTCTCACCTGTGGGGATGGGCTTCCTGTATTTAATGTTAAGGTTGGTTGTCATTCCCGATGTCTGGAACTTGCGGGCGATTATCCAACCGCCAAGCTCATCGAGCAGTGTTGCCTGAATGCCGCCGTGCAGCGTGTCCAGCCATCCCTGATAGTTGCTGCCGGGTGTCCACAGCGAAACAATCTCATCGCCGTCCTCATAAAATTCCATCTTCAGGCCGCAAGGGTTCGTGGGCGCACAGGCAAAACAGTTATAACCTTTATCTGTCAGTTCAATCCATGGATTCTTTATCTTTTTCATAAACGCTGTTTTTGTATTTTCTGCAAAGTTACTGTCCTGCAGCGCTATGTCGTTGATTTTTACTCCATATTTAAGTTTTCTTAATATTTGTAATCTTCTTTTGAATATTTTTGTAACCTATTTTTATTAACTTCGCCAATATTAAGAAACTGTTCAAATTTATATCGCCAAGTTTTTTATATTCAAAAACGGCGAAATGGCCGGCTTCTATAATGAAATATTTTTTTTAAACAGCTTCTAAATCCAACAACCATGAAAAAGATTTTTCTATCCTTATTCTTGACAATTCTCTCTGCTGTTGTCTGCAACGCACAGTTGCTATATAAGATTTCGCACAAGAGTCTTCAAAAACCATCTTATATTGTAGGAACATATCATTTGGCTCCCGCATCATTCGTTGATTCAATCCCCGGTGCAAGGGCGGTACTCGAGACTGTCGATGTTGTATGCGGCGAGGTGGTGATGAGTGAGATGGAGAGTAGCGAGAACCAAAAGAAGGTAAGCGAGGCTATAATGTTGCCCGATGGCAAGTCTCTCACCGATATCTTTGCTGCCGACGAGATGCTGCGCATTAATGAGTATATGGATAACTTGTTAGGGATGAATCTGGATAACCCTATCCTTAAAAGTCAGATGGGGAAGATGACCCCAATGGCACTCTCTACCCAGCTGCAGTTGGTGCAGTATATGAAACTGACCCCGGGATTCAACCCAATGAAGCTCATTGATGCACACTTCCAGAATACAGCCAAAAAGGCAGGCAAACAAGTTGTCGGTTTGGAAACTGTGGATTTTCAAATAGAGACACTTTATAAGGGTGCAACAATCGAGCGCCAGAAACAGCAACTTCTTTGTATGATAGACAATGACGAATATTATTCGTTACAGATGAAACAACTGGCCGAAGCATACTTTTCGCAGGACATGCAGGCACTGCTGGAGGTTACTGAGGAGAAGATAGGCAATTCGTGTGACAGCACCCCCGAGGAAGAGGAGGCGCTCATCTATGGCCGCAATGCTGCTTGGGTCGAGAAGATGCCGGCAATGATGGATGGGGCTCCAACGTTGTTCGTTGTCGGTGCCGCCCACTTGCCCGGTGAAAAAGGTGTGCTTGAAATGTTGAAGACGAAAGGCTACACCGTTGAAGCTGTGAAGTAAAATTTTTATGCTTTATGAGAACATTCTTCCGTAAATTACACCTATGGGTGTCAGTTCCGTTCGGCATTGTAATAACAATCACCTGTTTCACCGGCGCGTTGCTTGTCTTTGAAAAGGAGATTACAGCACTGTGCGTTGGCGATATCTCAAATGTAATTCCGGTGGGTGAGCCGCTGTCTTTGGATGTGATTGCCGACAGGGTGGATGCTACATTACCTGCCGATGTCAACGTTAAGAGCGTGGTTGTTTCATCTTCACCCGATGAGGCTTACAAGGTAAACCTTTCAAAGCCCAAGAAAGCTGCTGTATATGTGAACCAATACACGGGTGAGGTAATGGGCAAGGATGAGCGCACACCGTTCTTTCAGGCAGTTTCCCGTCTGCACCGTTGGCTCATGGACAGCAATCCCGGTGAGGGCAAGCTCTTTTGGGGAAAGATGATTGTGGGCGCAAGCACTCTTGCCTTTGTGGTAATATTGCTGACAGGTCTTGTTATATGGTGGCCGCGTAACCGCAAGATGCTAAAGAACCGTCTGCAGATAGTGATTAAAAAGGGCAAGCCCCGCTTCTGGTACGACCTTCACGTTGCCGGTGGCTTCTATGCTCTTTTGCTGTTGCTTGTAATGGCGTTGACGGGCTTGAACTGGTCGTTCGAGTGGTACAGGAACGGTGCATATGCTCTGTTTGGTGCAGGTGAGCCCAAGGAAACAACTGTGGTGGAAAGAAAGTCCCCCACGCATGTTGAGACTTCTGTCTGCCCCGGTAGCTGCAGGGATTGTACATTGCCTGTTTGTGTGAACAGTGCAGAGAGCAAAAGCATAGCTGTCGGACAGAGTGGAATGGAACGGTGGAATGTCGATGCCGTAACAACTGCCACAAATGTCACCGATACCAAATATGTCGATGCTGAGCCGGCTGTCTCTGTTGCAGAGATTGATGGTATTACGGCGGCAACAGCTGTCGATGCACAGAGCGGTGCAACCGCCATGACCGACGGCAATAGCGGTGCCACTTCGTTGGTTACTGCGCCGCATGCTACGGGCTTCGACAGCTGGCAAAAGGCCTATGAGAACGTTGTGGCCATAGTTCCGCATTTCGAGACAATTACAGTGTCGGCAGGAACAGTCTCAGTCAAGGTGTCCAAGTATGGAAATAT
>JAEIGA010014515.1_pt1 | contig 11988 bp, 11 predicted proteins | sample 9270691 | NCBI WGS metagenome assembly JAEIGA01 (sample SAMN17057246, study PRJNA624740) | gut metagenome | biome: biome; isolation source: fecal sample | host: Bos grunniens | place: China: Xizang | collected 2019
AAAAGAGGATTTTGAACCGGTTGAGGAGTAATATAAAAGAGACCTTGCTTGTGCAAGGTCTCTTTCCTTTAAATATTCATCTTCTTTATAAGGTCGTTTCTACCCATTCTTTTCAATGTGTCACGTAACTTTCGGCGCTCCTCGGGCTTATACCAAAAGAAGAACATCCTTTGTGCCTCTTTGTCGCGCATAGAGCGTGCGCAGTAAATCTTTTCCTTTGTCTCGGGATTGATACCTGTGTAGTACATCTCGGTTGCCATGGTCATGGGAGTAGGCGTGAAGTCCTGCACCTGCTCAAGATGGAAATTCAATTGCTTGGTCTCGGCTGCAAGCTCGGCCATGTTCTCTATTGTACTTCCGGGATGGCTGCTTATGAAGTAGGGAATCAGCTGCTGTCTCAGGTTGTGCCGGCTGTTTATCTGGTCGAAGATACGCTTGAACTCGTGGAACTGCCTGAACGAGGGCTTGCGCATCAGTTTAAGCACGTTGTCGCATGTGTGTTCGGGTGCAACCTTAAGACGTCCGCTGACATGGTTTATAATTAGTTCCTCGGTGTAACGGTCGGCTGCATTGTCCGATCTCTTGTCGCCGGTGCGATGCAGCAGCATGTCATATCTGACACCGCTGCCGATAAAGCTCTTTTTGATTTGTGGCAGTGCGTCTACCTCGCGGTAGAGTTCGAGCAACGGTGTGTGGTCGATATTTAGATTGGGGCACACTTTGGGCTGTATGCACGACGAACGCGAACACTTGGCGCATAGCTCGCCGTTGCGCCCCTTCATCATGTACATGTTTGCCGAGGGACCTCCTAAGTCGCTCAGGTAGCCCTTGAAGTCGGGCAATTTGGCTATCTCCTTAATTTCATTTATTATGCTTTGTTTGCTGCGGTTGGCAATGAACTTGCCCTGATGTGCCGATATGGTACAGAAGGCGCATCCGCCGAAGCATCCACGGTGTATGTTTACCGAGAACTTGATCATGTCATAGGCCGGTATGCGCTTGCCCTTATATTTGGGGTGGGGTAATCGTGTGTAGGGCAGGTCGAAACTATGGTCGAGCTGCTCAGTGCTCATGGTGGGGAAGGGAGGGTTCACTACAACAACTCCCTTGCTGCATGGCTGTAACAGACGCTTTGCATTTACTCTGTTCGACTCTTTCTCTATTGCAAGGAAATTGGCAGCCTGCTTCTCTTTGCTCTTAAGGCACTCCTCGTGTGAATAGAGTAGTTTGTCATCCTCGCCGGGGGCTATCTCGCTCTTCGGTACTATGCTGCCTGTCTGGCGTATGTCGCGTGTGAGCTCCTTTGCCTTTTCTGCAGTTACATATTCTTTGCCACTCCCTTGCAGCTCGTTCTTTAACCTGTCGGCAATCTCAATGATAGGCTGCTCGCCCATTCCGTATACAAGAATATCGGCATTGCTCTCGGCAAGAATGCTCTCTTTCAGTTTGTCCTGCCAATAGTCGTAATGCGTAAAACGGCGCATCGAAGCCTCTATGCCACCAATGAGCACTGCCGAGTCGGGGTAGATGCTCTTAATGGCATTTGCATATACTGTGGTGGCATATTCGGGTCGCATACTGTGCTTGCCGTCGGGCGAATAGGCATCTTCGCTACGGAAGCGTTTTGCTGCTGTGTATTTGTTTACCATTGAATCCATGCAGCCTGCCGATATTCCGAAGAAGAGGCGCGGGCGTCCCATCTTCTTGAAGTCGCGCAGGTCATCCTGCCAATTGGGCTGGGGAACTATGGCTACACGCAGTCCTTCGGCCTCTAAAAGACGGCCTATGACCGCTGCACCGAACGAGGGGTGGTCGACATAGGCGTCGCCACTGAATATGACAACGTCCATCTCGTCCCATCCGCGCATTTGTGCCTCTTTGCGGGTGGTTGGCAACCAGTCGGTTATTTTCCTCTCGATCATCTTACTCTGCAGCCTGTATCTGTTCTTCTTCCTTTGGCTTTTGTGCAAGCCATTCGTTGTAAAGTGCTATAAGGTTACAGAGTCCACAAGATTTCATGTTGTCGTCGTATAGCACAAGAGCCAATTGCAACAGGGCCTTGCTGTCCTCCTCTTGTGAGGCAACGAGTGAGCGCACAGTGCATTTGAGCTTCTCGAGCGAGGTTTCGTCAACAATTCCCATGCTGTTAGCTATACGTTCAAAAAGCGAGTATTTTTCTATTATGAGAAGATTCTCTTCGCTTATTTCAATTGTTCTTGTGCCACTGGCATTTGCATTTATCTTCATGGTGTTTCTTTGTTATGCGTTCATTGTTATTGTGCGTTTCCCGTTCTCGTCCTCTTCTATTGTTACTTTCACAGTCTCTTCGGGCAGCAGTTCCTCAATCAGTTCGGGCCACTCCATAAAGCAGTAGGCATCACTGTAGATATACTCTTCGTATCCCATGTTGTATACCTCGGCAATGCTCTTTATCCTGTAGAAGTCGAAGTGATAGATGGTGTTTGCTTTGCAGTCCTCGTATTCGTTTACTATTGCGAAGGTGGGCGAGTTTATTGCATCCTCTACTCCCATGGCCTCGCATACGCTCTTTATGAAGGTTGTTTTTCCTGCACCCATGCTGCCGTAGAAGGCAAAAATCCTGTTGTTACCCATGCTTGCAATGAACTCCTTGGCTGCTGCGGGGTATTCTTCTATGCTGTTTATCTCTATTTTTTTAATTATCATCTTTTTGGCTTTAATGTTATGAATGGGACAAGCATCTCTTCAAGGGATATTCCACCATGCTGGAATGTCTCTTTGTAGTACGAGACGTAGTGGTTGTAGTTGTTGGGGTAGGCGAAAAAGTCGTTACCTGTTGCAAATATATAACTTGTGCTCACATTAGGAGAGGGTAATTGTGCTTTTTTTGGCTCTTTTATCTCATAGACCTCTTTCGGGTTATAGGCCAATGATTTTCCGAGCTTGTAACGTAGGTTGGTATTGGTGTTCTTGTCTCCTATCACTTTTATCGCGTTCTTCACGTTGATGCTGCCGTGGTCGGTTGTTATCACAACGGTGTAGTTGCTCTCGGCAAGGTGCTGGAACAGTCTTTTTATTGCCGAGTGCTTTATCCACGAGCGTGTGATAGACCTGTATGCAGCCTCAGTAGAGGCAAGCTCGCGCACCATCAGCGACTCGGTGCGTGCATGCGACAGCATGTCGATGAAGTTTATCACAAGTATGTTCAGGTCGTTGTCCTGCAGGTTTTTTATGGCATCGATGTAGCGGTCGGCAGCGGTGGAGTTTATCACCTTGTTGTACGAGAATGTGTCGCGACGGCGATAGCGCGATATCTGCGACTCTATGAGCATGCTTTCGTTAAGATTCTTGCCTTCGTCCTCCTCTTCATCGACCCACAGTTGCGGATACATGCTCTTTATCTGTGCCGGCATAAGTCCTGCAAAGATTGCATTGCGCGCATATTGGGTTGCGGTGGGAAGTATGCTGGTGTATATCTCTTCGTCTATGACAAAGTCGTTGCCAATCTCTTTGGCGAGAGCGCGCCACTGGTCGAAGCGCAAATTGTCTATAAGCACCATGAATACCTTTTCGCCCCGGTCTATCATGGGGAATATACGCTCGCGCATAAGGTCGTGGCTCATCATGGGACGTCTCTCGCGGCTCTGCTGTCCCACCCATTCCATGTAGTTCTTCTTTATGAATCTGGCGAACATGGCATTTGCCTCGTCAAACTGTGCCTTCAGCATCTCTTGCATGCTCTTGTCGCCGCTTTCGAGCTCAAGTTCCCAATAGACAAGCTTCTTATACACCTCGACCCAGTCGTCAATGTTCAGTGAATCGCTTATGAGCATTCCTATCTTTCCGAAGTTCTGCTGGTAGGCACTGTTCGTCTGTTCGGCGACAATCTCTTTCTTATGTATGTTCTTCTTAAGGGCAAGAAGTATCTGATTGGGATTGACAGGCTTTATAAGATAGTCGGCTATTTTTGAACCTATGGCCTGTTCCATGATATCCTCCTCTTCGCTCTTCGTTACCATAACGACAGGAGTGGTGGGGGTAATCTCTTTTATCCTCACCAGTGTCTCTAAACCGTTCAGGCCGGGCATGTTCTCGTCGAGCAGAATCAGGTCGTATGCCTCGTTACGGCATGCCTCAATGGCATCGAGCCCGTTTGTTACACTTGTAACCTCGTAGCCTTTTGCTTGTAGAAATATTATATGGGCATTGAGAAGTTCTATCTCGTCATCGGCCCAAAGCAGGTGGTATGCCATATCTTAGTCTGTTTTTTTAATTCTGATAGGTTGGTTCGTCAAGGGTATATCCGTCAATCTCCACCTCGGGTATTGCAAGCATACGGTTCTCGTAGAAATTCCTGTAGTCCTCGAGGGTGTAGTGCTGTAATAACAAATCGAGATTCGATTTTGATATTACGATAGAGTTGATTCCCGATAGCAATTGCGACATCTCGGCATTGCCGTAGAGTCTTTTGCGGTACAGGAATGCTTCGTCGAAGTTGAGAAACTCCTTTACTTGCAGCATGGTTATCTGTGCCTGCCGATCGAACTCCATAGTGAAGTTGCGCATCATGTAGCGAGAGAAGTTGTATCGTGCCATTTCGAAGAGCAGGCGCTTCTCGTCGAGCGAGTCTTTGGGGAATACCAATATGAAATAGTAAGGCTCGTTACGCTCCTCCTTGAATGCCGGAAGGCTGTCGCTACTGCTCTTTATCGTGCCGTCAAGGCGTCGTTCCCATATTGATGTTGCTATTCCGCTGTTCAAAAGACGACCTTCCCTTATGCCTGTGCTTATTCTCTGTGCAAGAACACTTATAGAATCCTTAGGATATGAGATTATCAAATCCTGCAGTGCGCCCAGAGCTTCGTCATGTCTGTTGCTGTATAGCTTAGACAGCGCATCTACAAACATGAAGCGCAGCTTGTGGCTGCCTTGCGGGTATTGCTGCATGGCATAGCCGCAATTGCTTATTGCTGCATCGTAGTTGCCGTTGGTGTATTGCGTATATGCCTCTACATATATAGAGTCCTCCTTGTGGCGCTTTACCTCGACGCTCTCAAAGAAGTCGGGGCTCTGTATGCGCAGTGTAAGGCTGCTGTCGGGATATTGCGTGGTGAGCAGGTTCTTGTACAGTTCGGCCTTTTCCTCCTCTTCCCAACGCGATGAGCATATGAACATGTGGTAATATGCCTCCATCAGCCGTTCATGTTCGGGATATTCGTTTATCAGTCTCTCCCAATGTCCCATTGCCAACTGTTTGTCACCGAGTTTCTCCTCGAATATCGTTGCAGCTTCAAAGAGTGCATTGCTGAGTTCGTTGTGCAGCTCGGCTTTCTTCTCGTCGCTCTTGGGTATTTGCTGCAACCAGTACTCCTTTGTTGTGGGGTCGGTCGACAGGGTGTCCTCAACGATAGCCTCGAGCGATTCTGTCAACGACTCGGACAGGGTTGAGTCGGTTGCAAGTGAGTCGCCGGCTGTTGCCAATGTGTCGTTCTCGAGCAGCATTGCCACTATATTCTCGTTGCTCAGTCGCCAATAGTCCTTCAGGTTACGGTCACCCCATGTGCGTGTGAAGTTCTGTATTCCCTGCACTATGAGTGTCTTGTTGTAGAAATACCATTTGTCCTGCTCGTCAAGGGAGCTTGTGCTCATGCTTGCCGTTGTGCCGGCTTTGCTCAGTTCGCTGCCGCGCGCCTCTTTGCGCTCCTTCTTTTCTACTATTTTCTGTAGTTTCTCCTCAAATTTGGCCTCTTCAATCTTCTTGTCTATCAGGGGTTTCAGGGCATTGTCGTCAAGAGTGCTCCAATGCAGCAGCTCGCTGTTCTTCTCTATTATGTCGCTGTGTGGAGCCACCGACCCTGCGACACTTAGCCTCTGCTTCTCGGTCTTGAACTTGTCGTCCTTGTTCTCTTCGTTGTTTATTACCGATGCGGCCTTCTGGTAGTTGGCGTCTGCTTTCGAGAATTTGTTCTGCGCCCAATATATGTTTGCCAATGACAGATGCAGCATTGCTGTTCCGTAGTCGGGGTTTATACTGCGTGCCACGCCTGTCTCGTATGTCCTTACAGCCTCGGCTGTGTCCTTGGCGGCCATATATACATTACCCAAGGCATAGTGCAACTGTGACAGATAACTCTCGTTCTTTGACGATTTTATCATCTTCTCGAGTTTGCGTATTATCTTCTTCTGGTTTCCGCTTGTCAGAGTCTCGGTCTGGCGTATGCGCGCATTCACCTCGAGTTCGTATGGCGGGCTCTGTGCTATTGCTTTCGAGAAGTAACGGAACGCCTCTTTCTTGTTGCCGGCATTCTGATGCAGCTGTCCTAACAGATAGTATTCGCGTGCTCTTTCCACCGCTTCTGTTCCTTTGCGCTTCACTCCTTTCTCGAGTTGCTCTATCGCCTCGTTGTTTCTCTTCTGTTGCAGCAGCAGGTTGGCGCTTGCCATTGCCATCTTGCTGTTCAGTGCAGTGGGCAGCGTGTCGCGCTTTATGCGTGTGAGCAGTTCTTCTGCTTCGTAGAGCCACTCCATCTGGGTGTAGCACTGTGCAAGTCCAATCTTTGCCTCGGCTGCAATGCGCGGGTCGTTCTCATATAGCCTTGCAATGTACATATATGTGCTGGCTGCCTCGGTGAACTCTCCTTTTTTGAAGTACGAGTCGGCCATCAGCATCCACGCCTTCCACAAGAAGGGGTTGAACTCCTTCTGTGCGTAGAAACGCTTTTTCTTCTCGGTTAGTTTCTTGCCTGTCTCGCGACGCGGTTTCTTCTTTATCGAGTGGTTCTTTATTGTCTTCTGTGATTTTTCGATAGCCTTGTCATAGTCGCCTTTGCCAATTCCTTGTGTCGCCTTGCTGCTTGTTATGAGCAGGGGCAACTGCTCAAGGTAATTGTCCTTGTGGCCCGTAATCTGCGAAGTGTTGCCTTTCTCAAATGCCACGCTGCCATTGTAGTAGGTGTTGTATTTTGCAAAGAACGCATGGTACATGCGCGTCCGGGCCGTGTTATTCTTACGGCTTGCACATCCTGTTGCCAGAAGCACCAGAATCATCAGGAATATTTTTAAAAACAGAATCTTCTTCACAATGGCGGTCTATCAATATAATAACTGCAAAATGGTCTATTTATTGCCTTTCGGTTGTGTTGTTTGCCTGTATATAGCAATAGCGCATCGGCTTATGGCGTATATGGCAATGGTGCATAGGACAATGGTCGCTCCCGAAGGGGTGTTTATCTTGTACGACAGGAACAGCCCCAAGAGTGTCGATATATATCCTATTATGGCCGACAACCACATTGTCCTCTTGTAGTTGTTGGTGAAGAGCAGTGCCGTCATCTGTGGCACTGTGAGCATTGCTATCACAAGCACTACACCTATTATGCGCAATGTCGATACTATTGTAGCTGCTATTGCCAGCATCATAATGCTCTCTATTGCCCCCACTTTTATCCCTTTTGTCTGCGCAAATTCCCTGTCGAAGGCTATCAGCAGAATGGGACGGTAAAGGGTGATGCACAGCAACAGGACTGCTGCTGCAACTATTGCAAGGACGGCTATGTCACTATTGCTGATGGTGAGTATGTTGCCAAAGAGATAGGTCGTCATGTCCGACGAGTATCCCGGCGTGAGGAAACAGAATATGATTCCGAGCGACATTCCGAGTATCCAGAATACGGCGATAGCCGAGTCTTCGCGTATCTCTTTGTTCTTTAGCCAGTTGACTCCTAATGCCGATGCTGCAGCGAATAAAAAGGCTGTCAATACAGGGTTGATACCCATGAACATGCCCAAGCCTACACCTCCGAATGCCGAGTGTGTTATTCCTCCGCTTATGAATACAAGGCGTCGTGTGACAATGTATGTTCCTATTATGCCGCATGCAATGCAGGCCAGCAGGCTGCCGATGAGTGCATTCTGGAAGAAACGGTATTCCAATATCTCCATTGCCTGTTACTGGAGCATTAATAAAACTTCGTCCTTAAGCTGGGCCGGCAACTCTATATGACGTGTTCCCAAACATTTTACCCATTGGTCGACCTCCTCTTCTTTCATGCTGTATAAGATGCTTCTGAACTCCTCGGCCTCTTCATCGGTGTAGCTGTCTTGCGGACGGTCGCGGAAACGGTCGAGCTCCTCGTCGTCGAAATAGAGGTCGCTGTTGTCGTAGCCCTTGTCGCACACAGTGTGTCGTCCGCAGCATACGCCTCCATCAGCAACCTCGTGATGGTCGTGGTGAGGGTCGCTCATTGTGCTGCGATATTTCGAAAATGCGAAGTACAGTACGATAATTACAAGAAGTGCTATGACAAGAAATATTATATTGCTCATGGTATCAGGTGTTTATCTGTTTTCACGCGTGTGTACATTATGAATGCGAAGTTATAAAATAAATTCGAGCTTTCACATATTAAAAATGAAATTTCGCAAAAAACTATAAAGATAACAGTTAAAAAAGCAAAATGTTGTAATTGTGAAATTATGACAAATTGTAATCTCTTTTTTTGATGTTTATAGCTGAAAATGTATTTTTTTTGAAAATCGGGCTAAATTTTTATCAAAAAAATACGATTGTAAATAAAATGTTGTATATTCGCAAGCGTTTGGAATTGCAAAACAGGCTTTGCGATTTTTACAAAATGACATTTAAATAATAAATATAATATAAAAATAATATGGATAAATTCAGTTATGGCCTTGGAATGGGTATTGGCCAGAACTTGCTCTCGATGAATGTGAGTGAGATGAGTGTTGAGGACTTTGTCAACGGTATGAAGGCAGTGCTCGAAGGAAAGGAGACCGAGCTTTCACATGCCGAGGCGCAAAAGGTGGTTAGTGAGCATTTCCAAAAACTTGCCGAGCAGAGTTTTGCTAAGATAAAGGAGGCCGGTGAGGCGTTCCTTGCACAGAATGCTAAAAAAGAGGGTGTTGTTACACTCCCCAGTGGCTTGCAGTACGAAGTGCTTGTCGAGGGTAACGGAAAGCAGCCTAAGGCTACCGATCGCGTACAGTGCCACTACGAGGGTACTCTTATCGATGGAACAGTGTTCGATAGTTCAATCCGTCGTGGTGAGCCTGCAGTGTTCGGTGTCTCGCAGGTCATAGCTGGTTGGGTCGAGGCCTTGCAGCTCATGAAAGAGGGAGCAAAGTGGCGTCTTTACATTCCTCAGAACATGGCATACGGTGCACATGGCGCAGGCGAGCAGATTCCTCCCTACAGTGCGCTTGTGTTCGATGTGGAACTTATAAAAGTTCTTTAAACAGACAATATACATTGGAGTTAAAACCGAAATTAAAATATAAAACTGACTTTTTATGAAAAACAATTTAGAATGTAAAGTCGACAATCTCGATTTGAAAATTCTTAGTATTATATCAAAGGATGCACGAATTCCTTTCCGCAATGTAGCCGAGTTGTGCGGTGTTTCACGAGCAGCCATCCATTTGCGCGTTCAGCACCTTATAGACATGGGTATCATCTCGGGCTCAAGCTACGAAATCGATTTCAGACGCCTTGGCTATAAGACATGTACATACGTTGGAATTCGTCTCGAGAAAGGCTCAATGTATAAAGACGCTGTAGAGCATCTGCGCAGTATCGCCGAGGTTGTTGAGTGCTCTTTCACAACAGGTCCTTACTCAATCCTTGTGAAGATGTATGCACACGACAACGAACAGCTTATGGACCTCCTGAACAATAAGATTCAGAGTATCCCCGGCGTTGTAAGCACCGAGACAATGATTGTGCTCGACAGCAGCATCAAGAGAAACCTTCCTATGGAGTAATATATGGAACAGTTCAACCTCGATTGCGAGTATAATGAACTGCACAGCCGATATTCCGAAAATGCTGCAAAGCCCATTATAGGAATAACAGCAAACTTTAACGATGGGAACGCATGCCTTGCCGAGGCCTATTACGCCTCAATATTAGCAGCAGGTGGCGTTCCCTTGCTTATTCCACCATATCCCGACAGGGATGCTTTGCTTGCAACCCTTGATAGTGTCGATGCGATACTGCTGTCGGGCGGTGCCGATATTGATCCGCGTTATATGTCGCAGGAGCCCGACTACTCGCTGTTGCACACCATAAACCCGCGACGCGACGAACAGGAGCTCATGCTTGTCCGTTTGGCCGATGCCCGCCAGATTCCGATACTCGGTATCTGTCGCGGTATACAGACGCTTGCTGCTGCATTGGGTGGCAGTGTGCATCAGGAGATATATGCGGCGCTTGGTAATGGTCTGCTCAATCACGACCAGAGCGAGGAACGCGGTGTGGCAACGCACGAAGTACTTTTCGTTGAGGGCTCGCGCATTGCAAGAATATTTGCTTCGGAGAGACTTGCGGTAAATACCTTTCACCATCAGGCCGTGTCGTCAGTGCCCGAAGGCTTTATCGTGTCGGCACATGCCACAGACGGTGTGATAGAGGGCATGGAGGCTGTTGACGGACGTTCGATAATAGGCGTGCAGTGGCATCCCGAGAGTTTCATACTGAAAGACGGCAACCGTTGTATGATGCCGCTCTTCAAGTGGTTGGTCGACGAGGCGTTGCTCTATCGTAAGGCGAAAGAGATACATTCGGAAATTGTTGCAGTTGACTCGCACTGCGATACACCCATGCTCTTTGATGGCGGTTACAATTTTGGCGAACGCAGCAGCCGTGCGCTTGTCGATTTGCACAAGATGCACGAAGGCGGCTTGGATGTTGCCACAATGGCGGTATATCTACGGCAAGAGGCCCGCGACAAGGAGTCGCTCTCTAAGGCGGTGGAAAAGACCAATCGTCTGTTGGACGCTATAGAGAACAAGGTGCAGCAATGCAGCCCGTATGCTGCGATAGCGACAACTCCCGAAGAGGTGCTCATTTGCAAGCGGCAGAAGAAACGTGTGGTGATGCGTGCCATTGAGAATGGCTATGCCATAGGAGACGATATTTCGAACATTGAGCGTTATAAACGCAAGGGTGTCGTATATATGACACTGTGCCATAATGGCGATAATGATATATGCGACTCGGCACGTGGATGTGGCGAGCATGGCGGGCTGAGTGCCTTCGGACGCGAAGTCGTGAAGGAGATGAACCGTGTGGGAATGATGATAGACCTCTCGCATGCCTCGGAGACAACATTCTTCGATGTCATAAAGTACAGTTCAAAGCCTGTGGTATGTTCGCATTCGTCGTGCAAGGCACTGTGCAATCATCCGCGCAATGTCACCGACGAACAGATGCGTGCCATAGCATCGGTGGGCGGAGTGGTGCAGATTACAATGTATAACGGCTTTCTGGTTGAAGATGGCAATGCAATGCTCGACGATTTTATGCGGCACCTGCAACATGCCATAGAGGTGGCCGGCATAGAACATGTAGGCATAGGAACCGATTTTGATGGCGACGGTGGTATCATTGGCTGTGCCGATGCATCGCAACTGCGTAATATAACACGCGAAATGTTGCGCCGCGGCTTTACAAAAGATGACATCGCAGCCGTTTGGGGCGGCAATTGGATGCGTGTAATGCGTGAAATACAGCAGGTATAACCGCATTTATGGTGGTTTGGAGAAGAAAAATAAAAAAAAGATAAAATTTTTCTCGATAATTGTTGTTTTATTGAAAAAATGCAGTACCTTTGCAAACGCAAACAGACATAGTCTGGGACGGGATGTAGCTCAGTCCGGTTAGAGTACGCGTCTGGGGGGCGTGTGGTCGCTGGTTCGAATCCAGTCATCCCGACCGAAGGAAAACCTTGATAATCAAACGATTGTCAAGGTTTTTTGTTTTTATACCGTTAGTGTGATTCGGGGCGGTGGCGCAAGGCTCGGCTATAAAGTCATTTTATAGCGTCAGCTACCTCTTTGCCACTCTATTATACAATGTGGATTATCCATAGAATTATTATTCCTTCAGTTGCACTTTAAATGTATTTTTGTGTGGTATTAGCCGGCCGGTTTTTGCAAATGTTAACGGCTGTAGTTTTTTATGTGAAAATTTGCATCTCTCTTTCTATTTTC
>JAEIGA010014516.1_pt1 | contig 11988 bp, 9 predicted proteins | sample 9270691 | NCBI WGS metagenome assembly JAEIGA01 (sample SAMN17057246, study PRJNA624740) | gut metagenome | biome: biome; isolation source: fecal sample | host: Bos grunniens | place: China: Xizang | collected 2019
GCTATCGTCGGCAGCAACGATGATGATGGCAACGTCGGTCATCTTAGCACCACGCGCACGCATCGCTGTAAACGCCTCGTGACCTGGGGTATCAAGGAATGTAATCTTCTGACCGTTAAGCTCTACAGAGTAAGCACCGATGTGCTGTGTGATACCACCAGCCTCGCCTGCAGTAACGTTTGTCTTACGAATGTTATCCAAAAGCGAAGTCTTACCGTGGTCTACGTGACCCATTACGGTAACGATAGGTGGACGTGATTCAAGCTCCTCGTCAGTATCAACATCGCTCTCGATAGCCTCCTGAATCTCTACAGATACGAACTCTACCTTGAAGCCGAACTCCTCAGCCACTACCACCAATGCCTCAGCATCAAGACGCTGGTTGATAGATACCATAAGACCAAGGTTCATACAAGCCGAGATAACCTCCATTGGAGATACGTTCATCATGGTAGCGAGCTCACTTACGGTTACGAACTCCGTAACCTTAAGCACGCTACGCTCCATCTCCTCGCGCTCGATCTCCTCGTTCATGCGCTCACGAACCTCCTCACGCTTCTCCTTACGATATTTTGCACCCTTGCTCTTTGTACCCTTAGCTGTTAGGCGAGCAAGAGTATCCTTAATCTGCTTTGATACCTCCTCGTCAGATACCTCCTGACGAACTACTGGTTTTGGTGCTGGCTTCTGCTTCTTATTCTTCTTACCGGCACCCTGCTGGTTCTGCTGACCCTGCTGATTCTGCTGCTGTGGACGCTGAGCATTGTTGTTATTGCCCTTGTTGCCATTCTTGTCCTTCTTACCGTCAACATTCTTGCCCTCCTTAGCAACATTCACCTTCTCCTTCTCCAAGCGCTTACGCTTGTGCTTGCCACCAGGAACCATATTAGACACATCCATAGTACCCAAAATCTTTGGACCACCAAGCTGCTCTACCTCGGTACGATATACCGAGTCGCGCTTAGGCTCTACTGGCTGCTCAGCCTTAGGCTCTTCCACCACTGACTTTGGTTCTGGCTTAGGCTCAGCCTTTGGTGCTGGCTTAACCTCTGGTGCTGGCTCTGGCTTAGGCTCAGCCTTTGGCTTTGGGTTAAGGTCGATCTTGCCCAAGATCTTTGGACCACGAACCTCGTCCTTAACACTGATAGTGTTCGACTTAATCACAACCTCCTCGTCATCCTCCTTGGCGTTGTTGATGCTCACCACACCCTTCTGCTGAATGCGCTCGCGCACTGCCTTACGCTCGTTACCCGACTGACGGTTACGACCAAACTCCTTCTCAAGAGCAGCATATATCTCGTCGCTCACAGGCGATGAAGGCGAGCAGTCACTCTGCAAGCCCTTGCGCTGGAGAAAGTCGGCAAGTGTGTTAAAACCCACCTTAAACTCCTTTGCAACCTGTATAAGCCTCATTTTCTTGCTATTATCCATTCAATAAAATCATTAATCGTTATCACTATTCAAACTCTGCCTTGAGGATAGATACTACCTGCTCAGCCTGCTCAATCTCAAGGTCTGCGCGTTGTGCTACCTCCTCTACCGATAGCTCCAATACACTCTTTGCAGTATCGCAACCCGCAGCCTTAAGAGCCTCGATAATCCAGCCCTCAATCTCGTCTGCGAACTCTACAAGAGCAACATCCTCCTCCTCAATCTCACGATATACATCGATGTCGTAGCCTGTAAGCATCTTCGATAGACGAATGTTAAGACCACCCTTACCGATAGCCAACGACACCTCCTCTGGCTTGAGATATACAGATGCTGTCATCTTCTCCTCGTCAACTGTGATTGTAGAGATCTTAGCAGGGCTCAACGAGCGCTGAATCATAAGCGATGTGTTAGATGTGTAGTTCACAACATCGATATTCTCGTTGCGCAACTCCTTAACCACGGTATAGATACGTGAACCCTTCATACCCACGCAAGCACCTACTGGGTCGATGCGGTCGTCGTAAGACTCCACAGCCACCTTCGCACGCTCACCTGGGATACGAGCAATCTTCTTAATGGTAATAAGACCATCGAAGATCTCAGGCACCTCCTGCTCGAACAAACGCTCAAGGAACTGGTTGTCGGTACGAGAGAGAATGATGCGTGGCTGATTGTTGTTCATCTCAACGCTCTTAACCACAGCCTTGATGGTGTCACCCTTACGGTAGAAGTCGTTAGGAATCTGCTCACCCTTTGGCAAAACAAGATCGTTGCCATCGTCGTCGCGCACCAAAACCTCCTTCTTCCATACCTGGTAAACCTCACCTGAGATAATCTCGCCAACCTTCTCAGAGTACTTCTCGAAGAGGGCAGCCTTCTCAAGGTCAAGGATGCGTGATGCAAGGTTCTGACGCAATGACAACACCGCACGACGACCAAACTTAGTCATATCGATCTGGTCAACATACTCGTCACCTACATCGTATGATGCATCAATAGCCTTAACCTCTGAAAGTGCGATCTCGGTATTCTCGTCCTCCAACATCTCATCCTCAACGACGGTGCGGTTACGCCAAATCTCCAAGTCTCCCTTCTCAGGGTTGATGATTACATCGAAATTCTCGTCACTCTCAAACTGCTTCTGCAAAGCGTGACGAAATACATCCTCCAACACTCCGATAAGGGTAGCATTGTCGATGCTCTTAAGCTCTTTAAACTCAGCAAAGTTGCTGATAAGATTAATGTACTTCATTGTTGTTTATATATTTTGTTTTATTTGTTTTTCTTTTTGTGTGAATTGTTGTGGGTTTCTGTAGGTTTTTATGGGTTTCTGTGAACTCATCTGAACTCAATCTCAAACTCAAGGCAGATGCCAAAAGAACCCTACAACCAATACCTCTCAGGTTGCAATTTTTTTGCGTTGGATTGTTAGGCTATTTTGAAGCTGCTCGCAGACTGGAAAAGCGGAGTTTACTTGAAGTAAATGAGCATTTTTCAGGCAAGGCAGATGCCGAAAGAGCCAACAAGACAATGCAAAAACAAGAAATTACTTGAAATCCAAGTACTCTTTTACGTACTTAACCTCCTCCCAAGCAAAATCCTTTGTCACCTCTACGGTCTGCTTGCGCTTCTTGCCCTCGACGAGCTGCTTCTCCTCGTATGAGATCTGAATACCAGCCTCGGTAGCATCATTGAGCTTTGCAAGCACCTTAACACCATCCTTGAGAAGAACCTCCACTGATGAGCCAAGAATCTTCTTGTACTGGCGAAGTTGCTTAAGTTCTGAGCCAATACCCGCTGATGCCACCATTAGTGAGTAGTCCTCAACCTCACGGTCAAGCTCTGCCTCGATAGCACGATTTAGGGTTGCACAATCCTCAAGACGCACCGCAGTATCGCTGTCGATAAGAAGCTCTATATCACCCATAGGAGATACCTTGCACTCGACAACAAACATATCGCTACCCGCCAAATGACGCTCAGCAATCTCTATAACACTCTTACTATCAATCATATATTTTTCAATTTATAATCCTCTTTCCCTACGACACGTCCCTTAATCCGTAGCCCCACCTTTATGCGAGCACTCTCTTAATCGGGACCCCTAAGCACGAAATAAGGGGACTCTCCGTCCCCTTACTCTCTCGCTTTTACGCTGCAAAGATATGTATTTTTTTGCGGTCAGACAAATATTTAGGCTATTTTTTCGGCATTTTTGCAAATTTCTTACTACGTAAGGGGAACAAAAATAGGGCAAGCCCGCAGTTTACTAATCGTAAAAGAGGAGCTCGCCCTATTTGTACAACGCCAAAGTAGCCTTTATGTGCGACTACTTATTTAGTTTTGCCCAAGTATCCTTAAGTGTTACTGTACGGTTAAATACAAGGTGCTCAGGTGTTGAGTCGGCATCTACGTTGAAGTAGCCAATACGCTGGAACTGAAGGTAGTCGCAAGGCTTAGCATCAGCGAGATACTTCTCCACATAGCACTCTGTAAGTACCTTCAACGAGTCCTCGTTGATCATCTCCTGCATAGCCTCAAGAGCCTCGCAGCCCTTCTCTTTGCGAATTGCAGCCATCTCATCGCGAGGGTTCTCCACCTTCCACAAGCGGTCGTAGAGACGCACCTCAGCCTTGATGCAGTGGTCGCAGCTTACCCAGTGAAGCGTACCCTTAACCTTGCGGTTGCTACCAGGCATACCTGTCTTCGTCTCAGGGTCGTACTCAGCATATACGGTGGTGATGTTACCATTCTCATCCTTATCGCAGCCAGTACACTTCACGATATATGCATTCTTAAGACGCACCTCTTGACCTGGGGTCATACGGAAGTACTTCTTTGGTGCATCCTCCATAAAGTCCTCACGCTCCATCCACAACTCGCGGCTGAACTCGATGGTATGTGTACCAGACTCTGGATCCTCCGGGTTGTTGATAGCCTCACACGACTCCACCTGACCCTCTGGATAGTTAGTAATCACAAGCTTAACTGGGTCGATAACAGCACTAACGCGTGTTGCGCGCTTGTTAAGGTCATCACGCACAGCAGACTCGAGCAATGCCATATCGTTGAGTGCATCGTATGTAGTGTAGCCAATCTTATCTACGAAGTTACGGATAGACTCTGGCGAGTAACCACGACGACGGAAACCGCACAATGTAGGCATACGAGGATCATCCCAGCCATTTACCAAGCCCTCCTTAACAAGGATTAGCAGGTTACGCTTGCTCATAAGCGTATAGTTTAGGTTGAGCTTGTTGAACTCATACTGACGAGGACGCTCATCTGATGGATCAACACCCTCCTTAACCCAGTCTACGAATAGGTCGTAAAGTGGACGGTGAGGCACAAACTCAAGGGTACACAACGAGTGCGTTACACCCTCGAAGTAGTCGCTCTGACCGTGCGCAAAGTCGTACATAGGATATACCTTCCAAGCATCGCCAGTGCGGTGATGTGGGTGGTTTACAACACGATAGATGATAGGGTCGCGGAAGTGCATATTCGAACTCGCCATATCAATCTTAGCGCGGAGCACCATTCTACCCTCCTCAATCTCGCCGCGTGTCATCTGCATAAACAAGTCAAGATTCTCCTCGATTGGACGGTTACGGTATGGGCTCTCGGTACCTGCCTGTGTTGGAGTACCCTTCTGCGCTGCAATCTCCTCCGACGACTGCTCATCGATATATGCCTTGCCCTCCTTAATCAAGCGAACTGCAAAGTCCCACAACTGCTGGAAGTAGTCCGAAGCGTAGTACTCAGCACCCCACTCGAAGCCGAGCCACTTAATATCCTCCTTAATAGCCTCTACATACTCAACATCCTCCTTGGTAGGGTTTGTATCGTCGAAGCGAAGATTACACACTCCACCATAGCGCTTTGCTACACCGAAGTCCAAGCAGATAGCCTTGGCGTGACCAATATGAAGGTAGCCATTAGGCTCGGGTGGGAAACGTGTCTGAACACGCGTTTTACCCTTAGCTATCGCCTCTTCGATAGCCTCTTCCACAAAGTTCAATGACTTCTCCTTAACCTCTGTTGTCTCAACTGTCATAATCTATAGTTTTGTTAAATTTATTTTCCTAAGTTATCCAACATCACTGATACACCCAACCACTGACGTGTACCAATACCTATGCCATCACTCTCGATGGTAAAGCCCACATCTAAGAGCACCGTGCGATTTGCAAAATACTCTCTATAGCAAAGTGTTACCGCATCATAAAAGATACTTTCTTGCGAAGCATAGTGTTGTAATCCGTGATACAAATCCTTGCCATAGCGACCGTAGTAGACAAATGGAGCCTCACCCAAATAGGCAACATTTGACACGGTCCAGTTATTATATTTCAGCACGCCATAGAGCTCTATACCATTTGGGCACACCCACTCATTCTCTGCAACTCTATCCCTCTGCACCGACTGCACATACTTGGCTCCTACATCGTAGTTCTCTCCCTGCACACCAATATATGGCGTTAGTAGAAAGTTATCCACCACATCGTCATTCGTAGCCTCGTTGTAGTCCTTGGCATAGTGACCAATCATAATGTCGTAACCGAGATATAGCGACCTCTCAGCATAACGTGCCGAGGTCATTATCGCAAATGCCTCGCGTGTGGTGACTGTACGCTTACCATTGTAGTCCATCGCAAACTCTATAAACGAGGCTCCCGATACCGACTCCTTACGCGCCAAGACACCACTAAGGGTGTTGTTATAGTAGCGATAGTGGCGATCGAAAAAGAGGTCTCCCTGCAAGCCACGCATCTCGCTACGGGGAAATATACCAGCCAGTAATCGCACCTGTGGTGCACGATAGCTGTAGTAGAAATGGAGGTTAGTGTCGCTCACAAAGTCAGTCACATGACCAAAGTCGCGCGTAAAGTCGCTCGCCACAACAAGTTCGCTACCCTCGCTCCAACAGAGCCCCACCTTCGGCGTTAGGCGCGCGCTGAAGAGTGTCTCGGACCACTTGGTCTCCATTCCCGCATACTCAGTATTATCGAATAGGGTCATAAAGTCAACCCCATACTTCAACTCTTGTGCCATAGTGGTATGCACATACGACAATAGAGCCAAAATGGCTACGATAATTCTTCTAAGTTTGGGCATAGTTAGCTATATAACAACATTTCACCGCAAATTTACTGAAAATATTTTTATATTTATTACTTTTGCGACACAATATTAAAATTAGTTCACCGAATTATGCGTAAATTACTTAACGAGGAACTCGGTCGCCCTACACTTGACGAGTATGCCGAGAGCCAGAAGCTACCCGTTGTAGCCGTACTCGACAACGTACGCTCAGCACAGAATGTAGGCTCATTCTTCCGCACTGCCGATGCCTTTGGTATTGAACATATTGCACTCTGTGGCATCAGCTCAACACCTCCAAATCGCGAGATACATAAGACGGCTCTTGGCGCAGAGCTTAGCGTAGCTTGGAGCTACTACCCTACAACCCTTGAGTGCATCGAGAAACTTCGCTCGGAGGGGTATCATATTATCGCTATCGAACAGATTGAGGGCTCTACGATGCTCGATAAGTTTGTAGCCGAGAAGGATGCTAAATACGCCCTTGTCTTTGGTAATGAGGTAGATGGTGTGGATCAAGCCGTTGCTGATATCGTTGATGGCGCAATCGAGATACCGCAAGTGGGCATCAAGCACTCACTCAACGTCTCGGTCTCTGCCGGCGTTGTTATGTGGGAGGTGTTTAGACAGCTCTTCTAAAAGTGAACGGTGAAAACTGGAAAGTAATGTGCGCTACGCGCGACTTCTAATATGCGTCGCAGACACCATACTTTTCAGTTTTCACCTTTCACTTTTCACTTCAAACAAAATAGACGACCGATTTGGTCGTCTATTCTGCAAACTTGCTCTTGCGGAGGGCACTGGATTATGACCCAATTTTACCATATTATTACCCCCTTTTGTATGTGTCTCATATCGCCTATAATACACATTTACAATGAGATATTGTGATAAATTATCTTCCTTTTACCTTCTCAATTTTTCATTTGGACTACTCCTAAATACTTATCAAAGAATGCTTTCAGGTTCTCGCTGGTGATAATCTCATTTAGTTCGCCCTGCTTACGCTACTTTTCATACGCCCCCCATTAGAGCAAAAGATTGGAATTTAAGTGTAAGTCTATCTCTTATGTCCTGGACCTTCTGGGAACCAGCCTTTACGAACACGCTCTCGCTGATGGATCACTTCCAGTATGCTCCAGAAAGAAGAGAACGCAACGACTCCAAGAATTGTCGACCAAATCAGATGACTGACCATTATCGATGCTATGCCGAAGATAATTCCTGCGATTGCAAAGATTATCCAGCTTTTGACACCAATGTAGTATTCCGCCTTAATTACAAGCGGATGAAATAATCCTATTATTAGGAATGTGGATAGCCCCACAAGAAGTCCGATGAAATTCATAGTTAAATTACGATTTATCAGTACAAAGATATATAAATCATTTTAATATTTCAATAGATGTATGGGATATGTGTAATTTGAAAAACACCCGTAGAAGTGCGTCGAGACGGGGTTGGTGCATTTTTGGTGCAACTTTTTATGGTAAAAATACACCAAAATCGCCCATATTTACACGCATATAATCTATTGATAACCAATGAAATAATTATTATTTTACCAATCCTCATTTTCTTCCTTTAACGCTTCTTCTCAATTTCTCATTATTGAGATGCTACGAGTGTTTAGATTACGCCGAGAGATTTCTACAAATACCCCTAACATACAAATAACAAAGTTTTATTTCAATATTGATTTTTAGGAAAGATAACCTCAATTTTGCACATCGAAGATAGTGGTATTACACCCCAATATTATTAAGCAACAGTAAAAAAGATATCCTAAATAGTACACTGAGCGAAAATATTTACTACATTTGTAGAGACATATTAATTACGCGGAAAGTGTAAGTTTATTCTTTTGAGTCGAACTTAGGAAATTCTACAGAAGAGAGAATAGGCGGACATCTTCTCGCGTCATATCCTGTATTCGGGTATGGCGTGGGGCTGTTGCTTATTTTATCTTCAAGGTAATCCTAAGACCTGACTCATTAAAATAAGTTTTCAGCACCACGCTTTCTTTATTTGTATAAATCACTATCATGGTGCTGGGTAGTTTTGAGCGATTATTAACTCAAAAACATATAAACTATGGGCTCTATACTCTTTTTTCCCTACTTCACGCCCGATGTCGAGGTTGTCACTGTTGCCGTTGAGCAAGGCTTCGCGGCATCGTCAAACGTTGAAGACCCCAACGAAAATCCCGAACAAGATTGGTAATTCTAATAAATATTAATTATTTCACCATGAAAAAACTTTTACTTTTTGTATTCGTGGCAAGCGCTTTTGCAGCATGCGAACAAGCGCCTATGGAGCAGTCGGCAGTACGCAACGATGTTCCCGAAACTTTAACCGTAGGCTTCGAGGGTGATGATACCCGTATTCAGCTTAACGAGGCGCAGAAGACCGTATGGACTAATGGCGACCAGATATCAGTTTTCTACCTCTCGGATGCTAACCAGAAGTGGCAATATGACGGCGAGACTGGTAGCCGCACTGCTGAGCTTAAGCGCGTAAATGCAGGTGCTGCAACAACATCTACCACTGGTGTAGTTATTGTTTATCCTTATAATACAAACTACTACATCAACACACGTACACTCAATGTTAAGGCATCGTTGCCCGCTACTCAGCACTATCTTGCCGATAGCTATGGCTTGGACGGTAATATCATGATTTCGTCTGCTGAGTACAACCAGTTCTCACTAAAGAGCGTATGCGGCTGGTTGAAGATTCAGCTTACAGGTAATGGCGAGAAGGTTAAGAACATCAAGTTCCGTGGCAACAATGGCGAGCAGGTTGCTGGTGAGTTGTATATCAACTCTTCTGATGCAACTACTGTTCTCGCATCAGATATGGGGGGCACTGATGATAACACCGCTGGTGGTAACCTTGTCTTCGATGATACTATCCTTACTGAGGTTACCCTTGATTGTGGAGGGGGTGTAACTCTTGGTGCTGAGGCAACGCCATTCTATATCTCACTACCTCCTCAGACATTTGAGAATGGATTTAAGGTTGAGATTGTTTGCGCTGACGATACTAAGATGGTTAAGTCTTCAAACAAGGCATTATCTATCGAGCGTAACCATATCCAGCCTATGGCTGCTATGGAGTTCACTCCATCAGTCCCAAACAACCAGATTTTGTACACATCATCCGATGGCAAGATTGTAGAACCACGTAATACTAACGTTTTTGGTGCTAACATTACTTCTAATACATACAGCAATGGCAAGGGTGTTATTACTTTTGATGATAGCGTAACGACGATTGGAGATAGTGCATTCTATTGGTGTACCAGTCTTACAAGTGTAACTATTCCTGATAGCGTAACTACGATTGGAGATAGTGCATTCTATTATTGCCGTAGCCTTACAAGTGTAACTATACCTGATAACGTAACTGCAATTGGAAATTTGGCATTCGAACATTGCGACAGCCTTACAAGTGTAACTATCCCCGATAGCGTAACTACAATTGGAGAGGATGCATTCATTTATTGCCATAGTCTTACAAGCGTAACTATTGGTGATAGCGTAACTACTATTGGAAATTATGCATTCTGGTATTGCAGCAGCCTTACAAGTGTAACTATTCCTGATAGCGTAACGACGATTGGAAGTGGTGCATTCGCTTTATGCAGCAGCCTTACAAGCGTAACTATTCCTGATAGCGTAACTACGATTGGAGATAGTGCATTCTATGGTTGCAGCAGCCTACAAGAGTTTAATGGCAAGTTTGCATCCGAGGATGGTAGATACTTGATTGTGGATGGTACACTTATTTCAGTTGCTCCCGCAGGGCTGACTGAATGTACTATTCCTGATAGCGTAACTAAGATTGGAAGTGATGCATTCGCTGGTTGCAACCTCACAAGTTTAACTATTCCAGATAGCGTAACTGAGATTGGAGATTGCGGATGGCTGTACTATGGTAATAACAACATTATATGCGTATATTTTAGACCGACAACCCCACCCGATGGTTGGATTACAGAAAGTACTTGTATCGCTATGGGTAATTTACTTAATGCTTTTTTTCAGATTACAATTTATGTGCCACGAGACTCTTATGATATATATTTAGAGCAAGTAAAAGCAAATGAAGAGTGGAGAAAATATGTTAATGTAATTGAATTAGTAAAACCTTATGATTTTAGTAATTTTTAATCAATATGGAAAAACTATATAAGTATAAAAGTCTAAAGTCTTTTGAATATTTAGTCGATATCATCCTAAATAAAAGACTTTTTGGCTCAAAATATTTAGAACTAAATGATCCCTTTGAAGCATATATTCTTGGGAATAATATTGACAAAAAAATATATGAGCAAAGAGCCAATGCTCGAATATGTTCAGCTTCAAAAACCCCATTTAATGAATTGATGTGGGCTCATTATGCAGATGGGCATAGGGGATATTGTGTAGAATTTACCCCAAATTCATCCAAGTGGGAGATTGTTAATGTTGAATATAAAGATACATTACCATTAGTGACCAGCTCTACTAGTATAAATGATGTTTTGAAAAATAAATTAAAACCATGGGAGTATGAGAAAGAGGTTAGATGTATCAAACATCTTAACAATAAAGATAAGAAGAATTATCTTCCTGTGCGAATAAGCAAAATATATTTAGGTATAAAAATAGATAGGACAAAAAGGGCTTTTATAAAAAAACTCATTAAATCAGTTGATAATAGAATTGAAGTTGTGGATATACAACGAGAAGATTTAATTGAGCATATGAATAAATAAGCATCTATCACCCACGAGAATTCCACTCGTGGGTGATTTGTCTCTAAATATATCCCCAAAACGTTGACAAATTAAAATATTACGCTTATATTCACCTCAGTATTCGATAGTTACATGTATTTGAGTGATATGAAAGTGCTAATATTAGCAAGAGTTTCAACGGATAGCAATTTTCTACCATCAAGTTACTAATTGGGAGATTATTGCCTACAAGAAGAATAATTATTTTTTCGTCACACAAAAACCCATAAGATTGATATTCAGTTCATTGTGGGTTATTTCTTACGAAGGGCACTAGATTTGAACGGCTTTAGCCGTAGAGCCGATGCCTTATAAAAAACGCGCAGGCTTTAGCCGAGCAATAAATCATCACCATATCGGCTCAACCAGCCTTTAAGTGAGAGTCAGTGACTTCGGTTTGCAGAATAGATACCGGAGGTATTTTGATTGGGGAGTGTTGACATAGTGCTCGCACTAATGGCAACATCCACAAACAAAATAGACGACCAATTTGGTCGTCTATTCTGCAAACCTGCTCTTGCGGAGGGCACTGGATTCGAACGGCTTTAGCCGTAGAGCCGATACCTTATAAAAAACGCGCAGGCTTTAGCCGAGCAATAAATCATCACCATATCGGCTCAACCAGCCTTTATGTGAGAGTCAGCGACTTCGGTTTGCAGAATATATAC
>JAEIGA010014517.1_pt1 | contig 11988 bp, 10 predicted proteins | sample 9270691 | NCBI WGS metagenome assembly JAEIGA01 (sample SAMN17057246, study PRJNA624740) | gut metagenome | biome: biome; isolation source: fecal sample | host: Bos grunniens | place: China: Xizang | collected 2019
ATGAAGCTAAGAAAATAGCTGCTTATGAAATAACAAAATTAATCCACGGAGAAGAAGAAGCAATTAAATGTAGAGATGCAGCTGAAGCTTTATTCGGAAACGGTGGTAACTTAGATAATATGCCATCAACTAAACTTGAAGATATCAATATCTCAATTTTAGATGCTTTAGTTTTAACAAATATTGCACCATCTAAAGGACAAGCTAAAACATTAATAGCTCAAGGTGGAGTAACATTAAATGATGTTAAAGTAGAAGATATTGGATATAGACTAAGTGAAGAAGATTTCAAAGAAGGATATGCAATTCTTAAAAAAGGTAAAAAAGTATTCCATAAATTAGAAAAATAATAATTATTTGAAAGGTAGCGTAAATGCTACCTTTTTTGTTTTTATAAATAGATTGGTATTTCTTGAAAATATTATGTAAATATGATATAATTTTTGCCGGTACACTTTTAAACGAGAATTGATACAGCCTGCTAAAGGTTGTTAAAAACAATTCTTGGAGAAAAAACATACATCAAGGAGGTATTGCATGAATCTGAGAGAAAAGAAGTACTTATGGAATTTGCGGGAAGTAAAACATACAACCCTCAATCCTAACGGACCTGGAGTCGTGAGAATTCACTTGATTCCGCCTCGTCCGGATAAGCTTAGTGCACCTAGTGTGGTAATCTTGAATGGTAAGGACATACTGCCACTCAAACCCGCATGGACCATTATGCTTTCCGAATTTATCGATCAAATTAACCACTACCATGGTAATGAAATCGATGAAGACGATCTGCGAAATGTTAAGAGAAATACTCTGGCACGGGTAAAACGTATCTATCGTAAAACTGAAGTCGAAGTTTTAAAAAAGGACTTAAGAACGCTGTTTAAGGCGCTACTTGATGTGGCTTATGGCAATATTCCTGAGGTGGAAATACCTTATATGAGTATTGGTGAATATGCCCCATACATGAACGCCCCTCACAGAATGGACCTGATGGTTAGTGCTATGACTAAGAATGGTCATTGGCATTGTAATCAGAAATGCACAAATTGCTATGCAGCTGGTCAGCATAATGCTGAAGTAAGTGAACTGTCTACTGAAGACTGGAAGAAGATTATCGACAAATGTCGTGAAGCTTATATTCCGCAGCTCACTTTCACCGGCGGCGAACCTACCATGAGAAATGATCTGGTAGAACTTATCGAACACGCTAAGTGGTTCGTCACAAGATTGAATACTAATGGTATTTTGCTTTCTGAAGAGTTGTGTAAGCAGCTTTATGAAGTAAGTTTGGACAGTGTCCAGATTACCTTGTATTCGTCTGAAAAAGATGAACACGAAACCCTTACCGGAAGCCATGCTTTCGAAAAGACTGTTCAGGGCATTAAAAATGCTTTGGCTGCAGGTCTTAATGTAAGCGTAAATACACCGATTTGCAGAACCAACAAAAACTATGTAAAAACACTTGAATTTTTGCATGGACTAGGTGTTAAGTATGTGTCTTGCTCTGGTATTATCTATACTGGTAATGCAAGAAATGACGACGCAAAGAAAGACCAGCTCGATGAAAAAGAGCTCTTTGCAGCTTTGAAAGAAGCGGTTGTTTATTGCTATGACAACAACATGGAACTTTCTTTTACTTCGCCGGGATTGATTTCCGAGGAGAGATTGGAACTTGCTATGTTGTCCGTTCCTACATGTGGAGCATGTTTAAGTAATATGGCTATCGCTCCGAATGGAGATGTTGTTCCTTGCCAAAGTTGGCTGAATGCTAACTCGAGCTTGGGCAATATGCTGACAGATCCTTGGAAGAGAATCTGGAACGCACCGCTTGCTCTTAGCACAAGAGAATATGCAGCTAAACTTGAACACAAGTGCCCGCTTAGGGCTGAACATTAAGGGAGGTGACGAATATGACGAAATCCATTAATGTAAAAAGAATTTTTGCAATCGTATGCATGTTGATGGCTTTGTTGTTCAGTTTCGCACCGATTCCTGCATATGCTGCAGCACCGCTCGATGAGATTCAGGATTACACAATTCAGGTCGACATGAGAACTGACGGTACGATGGATATCAAGTACCACATTGAATGGAAGGTTCTGGATGATTCTTCTGAAGGTCCTTTGACGTGGGTTAAGATAGGTATCCCAAATAAAAATGTGGATGAAATCGAAGCTCATACTGATAACATTAAAACGATTGAGTATAATAAGCAAGATGGAAGAACATACGTGTATATCTATTTCGATAGAGACTACTATAAGAACGAAGTAATCAAGTTTGATTTTTCGATTCATCAAAGTCATATGTATGTAATCGACCAAGAAGATCATATGCTGAGATACTCTTTCACACCTGGTTGGTTTGATGAAATTGAGGTAAAAAACATCACTGTAAAGTGGAATAAAGCTAATGTCCTTAAAACTGGTGGTGATCCCGTACTTGAGGGAGAATACTATGTTTGGACTGGTTCTCTTGCAATGGGAGAAAGGCTTAATACCTCTGTCTATTACAACCTGGATACTTTTGAAGTCAGTGAAGAAGGTCAAGTACAAGAAGATGAAGACGGTGTTGGAGCCGGAGTTATCATTTTGATCATTATTGTTGTTGTAATTGTAATCGGTCTTTTAATTGCTTTGTTTAGCGATGACGATTATGGTTCTAGCAGCGGCTTTGGTGGTCGTTCTCATTCTACTTATATCTATCGGAGTGGTGGTAGAAGTAGTTGCGCTTGTGTAAGCAGCTGTGCATGTGCATGTGCTTGTGCTGGCGGTGGTAGAGCAGGATGTTCTAAAAAAGACTTCTACAAAACCAACGTTAAGACAGTAGATCTTGTGAAGATTCTTGAAGAAGATTAAAACCAAATAATGTATAACGGGCAAGGCGTGGAAATTTCCACGCCTTGTTTGTTATTATTATTGAATTTAGAAAATATATATGATAATATGTGTAATGTAAAAAAATTATGGAGATAATATATATGAATAAAAAATTATTAATTGGTATAGTTATAGCAATTATACTTTGTTTTATTGGATTAATTTATGGAAGTTATACAACTATAAAATTTTTAAGATTAAATAATGTTTATAAAGCATTAGAAGAGCATGCAAATAGAGAAAATTTCATGTTAACTACTGTTGCTAAATATAAAGATTCAGAGACTGCAACAGTGATGTATTATAAAGATGGAGTAGGAAAAATGCTTTCTGCTAATGGTATATACACATGGAATAAAGATGCTATGGTATATATAGTAGATGAAGAAAATGAAGTTTTAAATATGGTAACAGATGAAAGTTTTTCAGGAGCTGTGTTTAAAGATTCTTTTGCTCAATTAGTTCCTGGATATTCATATAATACACTTGGAAGATTAGTATTTGCTGCAGATATGAACAATAAAATTAAAACTGAAAAAGTTGGCAATGTAAAATATTATAAAATTGAAAGCAAGGATGAGAATGCTACAAAAAGAATTTGGATAAGCAGTACAATGAATTATTTAGTAAAAGCTGAAATTGAATTTCCAAATGGTGATATGATTAAATATGATTACACTATTAAATTTGAAGAAACTTTAGATTCTCATGTTGCATTACCGGATTTAACTGAATATACATTAAAAACAGATACAGGATTAGATTTAGAAGTTAAAAACTTTTTAACAGAATAATAAAAAATAGCTTGAAGATTTTTCTTCAAGCTATTTTTGTTTTAATTTAATTTTCCGTTTGTATATTCTTTTCCTTCAAATCTATTGTTGGATTTTACTGTATCAATAATGTTTTGGATTTCTTCAAAATCTTCATCTAATAGATCGATTCTAATATTGTTTACATTTATAGAATCATGTAGTACTGATAATGTTTTACTATTATATATTGTTGTTAAAGTAGTCATATTATCAGGAATGAATCTGAATTTGAAATCCATTCTATCTTTTAAATAGTATTTATTGTTTAATAAACATTTTTTATCACATTTTTCATAACATTTATTTGACTTTCCAAGATAGCAATATTGATTTGTCATTACAGGTAATTTCCCATATACAATTAATTCTGAATCTGTATTTATTTGCGATAAAACATCATTAATTTCGAATTTTTCTAGTTCAGGTGATAAAGTAATTGTTTTTAAATTTAATTCGCTTAATTTTTGAGTTGAGAAGTTATTGTAAATGTTTAAATTAAAGTTACCAATTAATTCTAAATTTAAATCTTTTACTAAATCAATTTGTGATATATGAGATATTACAAAACCTTTAATATTAATCTCGTTCAATATATTTTTGAAATTGATGTTTTTAAGTTTTTCATCTAATATTACATGTGGCATGTAAATATATAAATTAAATGTATTTGATAAATTAATTAATTGTGTTTTGTATTTTGGTAATAAGAAATATTTAAGTGGTATATATAATTTATCAATGTTTGTAAGTACTGAATAATCTTTATCTATATCTAATAAATTAATAAGTAATGATACTTTTTTGTCATTATTAGAAGTTATAGAATTTTCATTATTATATTTTAAAGGTTTTGCTGATAAATTTCTTGTATAAGTTTGTAATACTAAATTTTCATAACCTTCTAAGGCAATTCTTCTTAATTCATTTAAGGCACTTGATGGAAGGAATAAGTTACCATTTAAATTAACTTCTAAATTATTAAATTCAAATTCTGTACTTCCAGTTTTTGAAAGTTGTTCTTTAATTTTATCAACGGTTATTGGTTTGTTTTGTGCATTTTCTGGTACAAAGTCTGCTATAGCATTATATTCTAATTCTTTATAAAAACCTTCGTCTGACCATACTTTTAATGTGATTGGACAACCTTCAGAAATTGAAACTAAACCATTAATTTTTACTTTTTTAAAGTTTTTATCTTCTTTGAAAGTAGGAGAGATAGACTTGTTTAATTTTGCTGTTTCAATTCTATAGACTTTTGAACCTACAGATATTTTACCTTTCATTCTACCGATTTTTACAGTTTTTCCTTTAGGTAATGTTTCGTAATTTTTATTATCTATCATTAATTCAGATACAGTATAACTTTCGTTATTAATAGAAACTTTATCACCAACAGATAATGTGTTTTCTAAAGTTAATTTTAAATGACCTTTGTTTTCGTTTATATGAGTTATAGTACCTAAATAATATCCCATGTTATTTGGTTTATCTTTAAATATTAAATTTTTATTTGGTCTAAAATGTCCTGTAGAGAAACTACCACGATTGAATACTTGAGTAAGTTCTTCTCTGTCAGATAGACCAGTATCTTCGTTTTTGATATCTAAATTCTTTTTAATCATACTTCTTAAAGTTTCGTTATCTAAGGAAATATTATTTAAAACAAGATCAATATATTTTCTATATACACGAGTAACTACACCAACATAATAAGGTGTTTTCATACGACCTTCAATTTTAAAAGAATCAATTCCTAATTTGATTAATTCAGGTAATAATTCTATTGCACAGTTATCACGTGGACTTAATAAGTATCCTTTATCGATTGATGTTGTTTTTAATGTTTTTGCATTTTCTTCGATTATTTCATATGGTAATCTACAAGGTTGGGCACAAAGACCACGGTTACCAGAACGACCACCAATTGCACTTGATAATAAACATTGACCTGAATAAGAAATACATAAAGCACCATGAATAAATACTTCAAGTTCAACATTTGTGTTTTCTCTAATATATGTAATATCTTCTAAAGAAAGCTCACGAGAAAGTACTACTCTTGAAAATCCCATTGATTCTAATTGTTTAACTCCATTTAGATTGTGTACAGTCATTTGTGTACTTCCATGAAGTGGAATCATAGGATAGTTTTCTAAAAGATATGTTGCTAAACCTAAATCTTGAACAATTATGGCATCAACACCCATATTGTATGCTTTTATAGCAAGATTAATTGCTTCTTCAAATTCATCATTTTTTATTAATGTATTTAATGCTAAATGTACAGATACATTTCTTAATTTAGCATATCTAATTGCTTCTAATAATTCATCTTTATTGAAGTTTGTAGCTTTAGCTCTAGCACTAAAAGATGATGCTCCAAGATAAACACTGTTAGCACCATTTTGAACTGCAGCTTTTAAACATTCAAAATCTCCGACAGGAGATAATAATTCTACTTTTCTCATAAGTATTCCTTTCAAAATTTAATCTCTACATAATATAATATCTTAAAATGGCGATAAATTCAAGAGTTTGCTTACAAAATGAAGGAAAATAGAGATAAAATAACGTTTACATAATTGCAATTTGAAATAATCCGTGATATAATGCGTCGTACAATCTAATATGTATTCTTTTGGAATGCTTTTTTTATAGTTTCTATGAGAAAAGCTGGAATAATTTTGGAAAGGAAGTGGAGCTGATGCAAAACTTGTTGCGGGAAACCGCAAAAAATCCAGAAGAGTATCCCCAAGAGGATATACCCATGATTCTTGGAATGCAAGTAATAAATAAGAAGCTTTGTGCAAAGTGTGGCGGCAAGTGTTGTAAAAACGCTCCATGTCATTATGCACCAAGTGATTTTGAAGATTTGTCGTTTGAAGGTTTGAAAAAGGTTATTGATGCAAAAGGTTATATCTCAATTGTTAAGATACCAATTTTCGAATACGATTATTACAAAGAATTCAATGATCAAACTTATTTTTACATTTTGAGAATAAAAAGAATTGGCGATCCTTGTGCCTTTAAAATGGAGAAGAAACCACTTCCCAGGCTTTGCAGTTTGTGGACTAAAAAAGGTTGTAAACTTTGTTTTGAAGACAGACCAACAGGTGCTAAACATTTGGTGCCGAGAGAACATATGAGGTGTTTACAATTATATTCACTTGAAAAGTGTATTTGTGATTGGAAACCTTATACAAAAACTCTTAAGGCATTATATCGGTATTATAAACGGCGTGCGTTCTTTGATGTTCTTAGAAAAAAAGCAAAGTAAAGTATTTTGTGGGTATATTGAAAAGGAAATGGTTTGAAAGACAAGTTCTACAACTATTTCCTTTTTCTTTTTTTATAATGTTTAATATTATTGTTTACTTTTTTAAATAATAAATATAGAATGTATACATATAGAAAATGAGGTGTTTAAATTGGGTAAACGAGCTGAACAAAGAATGAATGAAAAAAGAAAACTTAACAAAATTAAGATAATCATGGCTTTAATAATTCTTGCTATAACAATAGCAATTGTTGTAAGTGTTTTTATACTAAAAGATGATAATAAAGAAAATAAAAATGAAGTTATAGAAGAAGAGACTCCTTTAATAGAAATTGAAGAAAAAACTGTTGAAGAAGTTGTTGCTGAATTTGGTGGTTCTATAATAGAGAAAGTAAAACCAGATACATGCTATGTTAGTAAAAATGAAAAAGAATATACAGTTTATAGTGATGGAGAAATTTTAGAAGGAAGAATTGCAATATGGGATGGTAAATCAACTGAACCAAAAATAAATGACGATGGTTCTATCGATATAATACTTCCTGGAGAATTAAAATGGGTGGCAGATAAAGTAATATCTGGAGAAAAGAATTTTTCTGGAGTTAAGATTACATTAAAAGAACCATTAGATTTTGGTGCAAGAAAGACAGAAAATGGATGGGAAGGTGAAAATTGGACTTCAATAGTTGGATTTTTAGATGAACTTCCAGAACAAGAAGAGAATAAAAATAAAGTTAAAGATGATTCTATTATGATTGATGACTCTGTAAATGTTATACAAGAAAATCTTAAAAGATTTGCAGGAATATTTAATGGAAATAATTTATCTATTAGAGGTCTTAAGATAGATTCTAATAAAGATTATCAAGGATTATTTGGTTTCCAAGCTGGTAATGTTGAAAATTTAATTATCAAAAATAGTTATATTAAAGGTAATTCATCAGTAGGTGCAATTGCTGGATTAAATACAGGTGTAATATTTAATTGTAAAGTTATAAATACTGAAGTCGTAGGTGACTCAAAAGTAGGTGGATTAGTTGGAAATTCATCAACTGGATCTAAAATATTAACTTGTGATGTAGAAGGTATAAAAGCATTAGTTAAAGGTTCTGAATATGTTGGTGGAGCTGTTGGATATACAAATAATAATGTTGTTTTAGAAAATCTAACTAACAATTCAAAAGTTGAAGCAGAAAAATTTGTTGGAGGAATTTCTGGTATCTCTTTCTATGGAACAACATTAATGGGTTCAAAAAATAACGGACGAATTATTGGAAGTGAAAATGTTGGAGGACTTATTGGTTATTCTCAAGCTCAAATAGAAAAATCATATGTAAGTGATATTTCAGTTGTAGAAGGAAATAATAATGTTGGTGGTTTAGTTGGACTAAATCATTCAGCAGGAGATTTATCAAATTCTTATAATAAAGGAAAAGTAATAGGAAACAAAGATGTTATAGGAGGATTAGTTGGAACTAATAATTCTAATATATCTAATTGTTATAATACAGGTAGAGTTGATGCAAGAAAAACTTCAGGATTAAGAGTAGGCGGAATATGTGGTCAAAATATGTCAGATAGTTTTATTACATCTGTTTATAATATTGGTGATGTTTTATATAACGAATCTGCAGAAGGTATAGTTGGAATTGACTATGGTACAACATCTAATGCATATTATCTAGATACAGCATTAGTGAATGAAAATGCTGATAGAACATTATCAAAAACTGGTGATGAAATGAAGAGTTCGATTTTAACTAATTTAGGCGAAATGTTTATAACTGATAATGAAGGAAAAAACAATGGTTACCCAATTTTAAAGTGGTAATTAAAAAATAGTAAAAAATTAACATAAAAATGCAAAAAAAGCTTGCAATTACTAATAAATAAGTGTATAATTATAATATCGTAATAAAAGTGCTAGAAGAGTGGGAACCAATCCCACTCTTTACTAATGTTTGGAGGTATTTATAGTGGCATCAAATATTGAAACTAAAGTAGAACAGTTATTAGAAAAAATAATAGTTGATTTAGGATATGACTTATATGATGTTAGATACGAAAAAGAAGCTAAAGATTATTATTTAAGAATAATAATTGATAAACCAGAAGGTATTGATATTAATGACTGCGAAACAGTTAATAATGCAATTAATGATATCTTAGATGAAGCAGATTATATTAAAGATCAATATTTCTTAGAAGTATCATCACCAGGGCTAGAAAGAATTTTAAGAAAAGAAAAACATTTCTTAAGTCAAATAGGAAAAGAAGTTAGTGTAAAACTTTTTAAACCTATAAACAAACAAAAAGAATTAATTGGCATTTTAGAAGAATACAATAATACAGAGCTTACAATAAAAGTCGATGACGAGACTATAAAAATAAATTTAAAAGATATAGCGTTAGTAAAAACTATATTTAATTGGTAGGAGGAAATTAAAAAAATGAAAAACGTTGATGTAAAAGAATTAATCAAAGTTATGGACGAACTTGAAAAAGAAAGAGGAATTAGCAAAGATTATCTTGTTGCAGCACTAGAAGAAGCTTTAGTAAAAGCTTACAAACAAAACTTTGACGTTGAAGAAGGATCTGACAACGTAAAAGTAACAATCGATAAAATTTCAGGAGAAATGCACGTATATTCTGTAAGAGAAGTTGTACCTGAACTTGCTATACCAGAACTTGAAATTACATTAGAAGACGCTCAAAAAATTGACAAAGCTTATAACGTTGGTGACGTTGTAAACATTGAAATTAAACCAAAAGATTTCGGAAGAATAGCAGCTCAAAAAGCAAAACAAGTTGTTGTTCAAAAAATTAGAGAAGTTGAAAAAGATATGGTTTTCAATGAATTTAATGATAAAAAAGGTGAAATAGTTTCTGGATTAATCCAAAAAGCTGATGGAAAAATCGTTGTTATGGATTTAGGTAAATTAGAAGGTGTTATGCCTTTAAAAGAACAAGTTCCAACAGAAACATATAGAGTAAATGATAAAATTAGAGGATATGTTTTAGAAGTAGAAAAAGGATTAAAAGGAACACCACAAGTTATAGTTTCAAGAAGTCATCCAGATTTCGTAAGAAAATTATTCGAATTTGAAATCCCAGAAATTTATGAAGGATTAATCGAAATTAAATCAGTATCAAGAGATGCAGGATCAAGAAGTAAAGTTGCTGTATACTCTAAAGATGAAAACATAGATCCAGTTGGTTCTTGTGTTGGACAAAAAGGTGTAAGAATTCAAAATATTATAAACGAATTAAACGGAGAAAAAATCGACGTTATCGAATGGAATGCTGATCCAGCTATTTATATTGCAGCTGCATTATTACCAGCTCAAGTTATGGCTGTTGATGTTAAAGAAGAAGAAAAATTTGCACAAGTAATTGTTCCAGATGATCAATTATCATTAGCAATTGGTAAATCAGGACAAAATGCTCGTTTAGCAGCTAGATTAACAAATTGGAAAATAGATATTAAATCTGAATCTCAAATCAGAGAAATTCTATTAGCACAAATGACTGAAGACACAGAATTATCTGAAGAAGTTGAAGAAGCTATTGAAGAAGTTGCAAACGAAGAAGAATAATTAGGAAGTGATTATTAATGGTAAATAAGAAAAAACCAGCTAGAACATGTATGGCATGTAATGAGCAAAAAGAAAAAAATGAACTTTTAAGAATAGTTAAATCAAAAGATGGAATAATCGATATTGATTTAACAGGTAAAAAAAGTGGTAGAGGAGCTTACATTTGTAAAAATGAAGCTTGCTTAGATAAAATAATCAAATCTAAAAGACTTGAAAGAGTATTTGAACTAGAGATAAGTAAAGAAATATATGAAAGTTTAAGAGGTGTAATAATTGGTAAATAAGGTTAACGGATTATTAGGTATTACCGCAAAATCTGGAAAGATTATATCTGGTACAGAAGTTGTGTTAGAAGGTATATCTAAAGGAAAAGTGTATCTTGTTATAGTTGCTACAGACTCATCTGAGAAAACTATAAAAAATATTAAATATTTCTGTGATAAAGAAAATGTTGAAATGATAGTATACGGAAATATTTTTGATAATAGCAAAGCAATTGGAAAAAGAAATAGAGCTATTATAGGAATTTGTGATATTAACTTAGCTGATGCTATAAAGAAAGAAATTCATGGAGGTGTTGAATTTGGAAAAAATTAAAATTCATGAACTGGCAAAAAAACTAGGTGTAGAAACAAAGAGAATTATAGAAATTGCAAAACAAGCAGGAATCGATGCAAAAAGCCATTTGAGTTCAATTACAGAAGATGAAAGTAAAGAGATAGAAAAATTAATTAAAGGAGTTTCAAAAACAAAGTCAATGGAAAATAAAAAAGAGAGAAATGAAGAACCAGTAATCATTAGAAGAGCCGTTATTATTAATGATGAAGAAGAAAAGAAAGAAGAAGAGAGAAGAAAAAAAGAACAAGCTAGAAAGAAAGATGTTGGATTTATAGAAAATAAAAGAAATAAAGACTATAACATTGTTTATAGAGATAAACCAACAAAACCTTTAACAGTTAGTGAATTGTTAGGAATTGGTAAAAAGAAAGAAGAACCAAAACCAGTTGAAAAACCTGTTGTTAAAGAAGAAGTAACTCCAAAAGCAGTTCAAGAAGAAAAAGTTTCTGAAAAACCAGTTGCAGAAGCTTCTGTTCCTAATGCTAAAAAAGAAGAAACAGTTGAACAAAAACCTACATTTGATAGAAAAGAAAATCAAGGTAGACAAAATAATTTCAAAGATAAAAATAATTTCTCTCAAAATAGAAATAATAATTACGGCGACAAAAAAGGATTTAATAAATTTGAAGGTCAAAGAGACGGATTTAAAAAAGACAATTCAAATAATAGAAACAATGGTCCTAGAAAATTAGATGACAGAGTAATCGAAAAAAGATTAAAACAATTATGGATGTTGAACTTCCTGCTGAAAAAGAAAATGTTAGAGATTACGGTAATAAAGCTAAAGATAAAGCAAAACAAAA
>JAEIGA010014518.1_pt1 | contig 11988 bp, 6 predicted proteins | sample 9270691 | NCBI WGS metagenome assembly JAEIGA01 (sample SAMN17057246, study PRJNA624740) | gut metagenome | biome: biome; isolation source: fecal sample | host: Bos grunniens | place: China: Xizang | collected 2019
ATTGGCAAGCCACGGTGGTGTAATAGGTGTCATAACGGCACTGCTGCTGTATGTCAGAAAGACGAAACTGACAATGGTGTGGACACTCGACAATATTGCCGTTGCAGCCCCGTTCTTTTCGGCAATGGTACGCATTGGCAACTTTATGAACAGTGAGATAATCGGTACCGAAACCGACCTTCCCTGGGGCGTAATCTTTGTACAGGCAAACGAAACGGTACCCCACCACCCTGCCCAACTCTATGAGGCTATTGCCTATCTTGTAATATTCCTCTTCGGGTTGCTGTTATACAAAAAGTACAAGACAAGGATTGGAAGCGGACTCTTTTTGGGGTATTGCCTGTTCACTATATTCACGTTCCGTTTCTTTGTGGAATTCATAAAGGAGAACCAGGTAGCCTTTGAAGACGGGATGACATTGATTATGGGACAATGGTTAAGTATTCCGTTGATAATTGCAGGAGCATATTTTATGATAAAGGGAATAAGAAAAGCGGCTTAAAGCCGCTTTTCTTATTTTGTTACGGTTGCACCAAGTCTTTCTGTCTCGCTCATTGAAGCAAGTCTCTTGACCTCTTTTATATCAATGTGCATTGCTTCTGCAAGACGTGTGCCATACTCTTTGTCGGCAAGATAACAATGTGCAGCGTGACGGTATTTTATATTCTCTGTAACAGGCATCATATCCTCTGTTGTATTACTTATTAATAATGCCCGTTTTTCTTCTGTCATTAGCCTGTAAAGGTTTCCCGGCTGGTAGAAACAGTCATCGGTGCGGTCCTCGTATGGATTGTAGCGCATAGACTCTCCTGTAACAGCCGAGTGTGCATACATTGCCGGGGCTGTTTTCCACTCTCCAATACTGTTTGGTGAATAACCTTTTGTAGCTCCATTGTTGCCATCAACCCGCATAGCGCCGTCACGGTGAAAACTGTGTACCTGGCATTTTGCTCTGTTGACCGGTATTTGGTCATTGTTTACTCCAAGCCTGTAACGTTGTGCATCGCCGTATGAAAATAGTCTTCCTTGTAACAGCTTATCGGGCGAAAGTCCTATTCCCGGTACTATATGTGCCGGGTTGAAGGCTGCTTGTTCAACATCGGCGAAATAGTTCTCGGGGTTGCGGTTGAGTTCTAAAACTCCAACCTCTATGAGTGGAAAATCTTTGTGGCTCCATACTTTTGTAATGTCGAAAGGGTTCTCTTTGTATGTGGCAGCCTGTTCTTCTGTCATCACCTGTATATATAGTGTCCAACGTGGAAAATCTCCTTTTTCAATAGCTGTAAAAAGGTCTCTTCCGTGACTTTCACGGTCGTGTGCTATGATGGCTGCAGCTTCTTCGTTGCTCAGGTTTTTTATACCCTGTTGTGTGCGGAAATGAAATTTTACCCATACTCGCTCACCATTTGCATTTATAAGACTGTAGGTGTGTGAACCAAAGCCGTGCATATGGCGGTAAGAGGCCGGTATGCCACGGTCCGACATTACAATGGTTATTTGGTGCAGAGCCTCGGGGAGCATTGTCCAGAAATCCCAGTTACTTTGCGGAGAACGGAGGTTTGTCTGTGGGTCACGTTTTATGGCGTGGTTTAAATCGGGGAATTGTAATGGGTCGCGCAGAAAGAATACCGGTGTGTTGTTGCCTACCAAATCCCAGTTACCTTCATCGGTGTAGAATTTGACGGCAAAGCCGCGAATGTCACGCTCGGCATCGGCTGCTCCACGTTCGCCTGCAACGGTTGAAAAACGTACAAAGAGATCGGTCTTTTTACCTACTTTTGAAAAAACGGATGCACAACTGTAACGTGTTATATCATTTGTTACTGTAAAACATCCGAAAGCACCGCTACCCTTTGCGTGCATACGCCGTTCGGGGATTACTTCGCGGTCGAAATGTGCCAATTTTTCGAGTAACCAGTTGTCTTCGAGCAGTATCGGGCCACGTTCACCGGCTGTGAGCGAATTTGTGTTGTCCTGCACTCGTGCTCCGACCTCGTTTGTCAATAATTTTTTATCCATAAAAAGCCGTTAATAATTCATACAGAACTATTAACGGCTTTTTGTATAAGTTTGTTCAGGTAATTATTTGCCTTTCACTATACGTTTTATATCATTCAGCTTGTTCAGTGCTTCAAGCGGTGTCAGGTTGTTCACGTCAATGCCAAGGATCTCGTCACGCACCTGTGAAAGTACCGGGTCGTCGAGCTGGAAAAAATTGAGCTGCATACCCTCGCGGCTGTCGGCTATTTCGGCTGTGGGAGCGCTTTTCAGTTCTCCCCTGTTGTTCCCTGCCTCGAGTTTCTTGAGTATCTGCTCCGAGCGTTTTACGATGCTTTTGGGCATACCTGCCAGTTGGGCTACGTGTATACCGAACGAGTGTTCGCTGCCACCCGGCATCAGCTTGCGCATGAATATTACCTTTCCATCTATTTCGCGCACCGATACATTAAAGTTCTTTATGCGTGCGAAACTCTTTTCCATTTCGTTGAGCTCGTGGTAATGGGTTGCAAACAGTGTGCGTGCCCTGCCCTTTGCATATTCGTGGATATACTCTACTATGGCCCAGGCTATGGACATTCCGTCGTATGTTGATGTTCCGCGTCCAAGCTCATCAAAGAGTACCAGACTGTGTCCCGAGAGGTTGTTCAGGATGTTGGCGGCCTCTGTCATCTCTACCATGAATGTAGATTCTCCTGCCGATATGTTGTCACTTGCTCCCACACGTGTGAATATCTTGTCCACAAGTCCAATTACGGCGCTATCAGCCGGTACAAAGCAACCAATCTGGGCAAGCAGTGTTATCAGTGCTGTCTGGCGCAGCAGTGCCGATTTACCGGCCATGTTGGGTCCGGTAACAATTATTATCTGCTGCTTGTCATTGTCAAGGTAAAGGTCGTTGGGTATATAGTTCTCCCCTACTGCCATCTGTCTTTCAATAACAGGGTGTCGGCCCTGTTTGATGTCGAGTACATCCTCCTCGCTTATGATTGGTCTGATGTATTTGTTTGTGCGTGACACATTTGCAAATGAGAGAAGCACGTCGAGCCTTGCAAGGTGTGTGGCATCTATCTGTATTGCCGGTATGTAGGATGCCAGGTCGGCCACAAGGTTGTTGTATATCTGTGTTTCAAGCGCAAGTATCTTCTCTTCGGCTCCAAGTATCTTCTCTTCATACTCCTTGAGTTCTTGGGTTATGTAACGCTCGGCGTTTACCAGTGTCTGCTTACGTATCCACTCCTCGGGGACGTTATCCTTGTAGGTGTTACGCACCTCAATGTAGTAGCCAAAGACATTGTTGAACGATATTTTAAGGCTTGGGATGCCAGTGCGTTCACTTTCACGTTGTTGCAGTTGCAGCAGGTAGTCCTTGCCATTGTATGCAATCTGTCGCAACTCATCAAGCTGTGTGTCGACTCCGTCGGCCACAACCCCTCCCTTGTTGAGTAACAATGGTGGCTCGGGGACAATCTCGGTTGCAATCCTGTCGCGTATTGCAGCACAGCAGTCAAGTTGTGCGCCAATCCTTTTCAACACCTCGTTGTCGGCATTCTCACAAACTTTTTTTATGGGTTCTACAGCCTGCAGGGCCAGTTTCAACTGTACAAGTTCACGGGGTGAAACGCGTCCCGCCGCAACTTTTGCAATGATTCGTTCCAAATCTCCTATCAGGTGTAGCTGCTCTTCTATGAGTTCGCGGAAATATGGCTCGCGGAAATAGTATTCCACAATATCCAGTCGCTCCTCAATGGGTTTCTTGTCCTTGAGCGGGAAAACCATCCAGCGCTTCAGCAGGCGCGCACCCATAGCGGTCAATGTCCTGTCTATTACAGATAGCAGTGACGAACCGCCGTCGTGCATGCTGCCAAGCAGCTCAAGACTGCGTATTGTGAATTTGTCGAGTCGTACATAACGCTCCTCTTCAATGCGTGATATGTTGCGTATGTGCGATATCTGGGTGTGCAGCGTCACCTCAAGATAGTGCAGGATTGCACCGGCTGCCACCACTCCACTGCGCAAATGTGAAATACCGAAACCCTTGAGGTTTCTGGTCTCGAAATGCTTTGTCAGTTTCTCGTTAGCAAATTCGTCGGTGAAGGCCCAGTCATCCAGTTCAAAAGTAAGGAATTTTGTGCCGAAACACTCGATGAATTTCCCCTTCAGCCCCCTCTCGACGAGAATTTCTTTTGGACGGAAGTTTATCAACAGTTTCTCGACATAATCGAAAGTGCCTTCGGCGACAAGATACTCGCCTGTTGAAATATCGAGGAATGAAACACCGCACATGGGCTTTCCAAAATGTACTGCGGCAAGGAAGTTGTTCTCCTTGTAATCCAGCACATTGTCGTTGATTGAGACACCCGGTGTCACAAGCTCTGTTATTCCGCGCTTGACAAGTTTTTTGGTCATCTTGGGGTCTTCGAGCTGGTCGCATATTGCAACACGCTTGCCGGCGCGTACCAGTTTGGGAAGGTATGTATCAAGGGCGTGGAATGGGAATCCGGCCATCTCAATGGCTTTTGATGCATCGCTTTTGCCGTTTGAACGTTTTGTCAGTGTGATTCCAAGAATCTCCGAAGCTATTACAGCATCAGAACAGTATGTTTCATAAAAATCGCCACAACGGAACAATAGCACAGCATCGGGGTGCTTTGCTTTCAGTTCGTAAAACTGGCGCATCATAGGTGTTGCGGCAATATCTTTTTCGGCCATTTATCGTTGTTTCTTTTGTGTAATTATTATGCGAATATAGCTATTTTTCTTCAATTTTGGGGGCTGTGAAAACAAAAAAGAATTTTAGAAAACAATTTCCTTGCCCAAAGGGGTGAATCATTCAATTTTTATATATTTTTGTAGGTTATTATATCCGCATATGTGGACTATAATGTTATTAAGTGATTAAAATTTCAATACAATGGCATATAATTTTAACGAAATCGAGCAGAAGTGGCAGCAGCGCTGGAGAGAGAACAAGACCTACAGGATTGTTGAAAACGACCAGAAAGAGAAATTCTATATCCTGAATATGTTCCCTTATCCGTCGGGCGCGGGACTCCACGTGGGACACCCTCTGGGGTATATCGCATCTGATATTTTTGCGCGTTACAAGCGCTTGAACGGGTATAACGTCCTTAACCCTATGGGTTATGATGCATATGGCCTCCCTGCCGAGCAATATGCGATACAGACAGGCCAGCATCCAGCTGTGACTACTGAACAGAATATTGCACGCTATCGTGAGCAGCTTGACAAGATTGGTTTCTGCTTTGATTGGGACAGGGAGATCAGGACTTGTGATGCCGGTTATTACCACTGGACACAGTGGACATTCATAAAGATGTTCAACAGTTACTATGACAACGATGCAAAATGTGCAAGACCCATTGCCGAACTTATAGAAAAATTGAGCAAAGAGGGTAGTGCAGGTGTCAATGCCGCTTGTACCGAGGAGGTTGAGGTTACAGCCGGGGAGTGGAACGCCATGGACGAGGTTGCACAGCAGGAGTTGTTGATGAACTGGCGTATAGCTTTCCTCAACGAGACAATGGTGAACTGGTGTCCGGCATTGGGTACCGTGCTTGCCAATGACGAGGTTGTAGACGGCGTTTCGGAGCGTGGTGGCCACCCTGTGGTGCAGAAGAAGATGAAGCAATGGTGCCTGCGCGTGTCGGCCTATTCACAGCGTTTGCTCGACGGTCTTGAGAAAATCGACTGGAGCGACTCCCTTAAGGAGACACAGCGCAACTGGATCGGTCGCAGCGAGGGTACCGAGATGCAGTTCCGCATAAAGGAAAGCGATATAGAGTTCACTATATTCACCACACGTGCCGATACAATATTCGGCGTAACATTCATGGTTCTTGCTCCCGAGAGCGAGCTTGTGGCTCAACTTACTACAGCAGAGCAGAAGGATGCTGTCGAGGCTTATCTCGACCGCACAAAGAAGCGCACCGAGCGCGAGCGCATGATTGACCGCAATGTAACGGGTGTGTTCACCGGTTCATACGCTGTCAATCCAATTACCGGCGAGGAGATTCCTGTTTGGGTGAGTGACTACGTGCTTTCGGGTTACGGAACAGGTGCCATTATGGCTGTTCCGGCACACGACAGCCGTGACTATGCCTTTGCAAAACACTTTGGTATCGAGATACGTCCACTCATCGAGGGATGTGATGTGAGTGAGGAGAGCTTTGATGCCAAAGAGGGCATAATGACCAACTCGCCTGTTGCCTCTTTCAGTGATTGCAGGCTAAACCTCAACGGATTGACAGTCAAGGAGGCTATAGCAAAGACAAAGCAGTTCGTTACCGAGAACGGGCTTGGCCGCGTGAAGGTCAACTACCGCTTGCGCGATGCCATCTTCAGCCGTCAGCGCTATTGGGGTGAACCGTTCCCAATCTACTACAAGAACGGAGTGCCTTATCCTGTACCCGAGGAGTCTTTGCCCATTGAATTGCCCGAGGTAGAGAAATTCCTCCCTACAGAGAGCGGCGAACCGCCACTCGGCCACGCAAAGATGTGGGCGTGGGATACTGTGGCAAACTGCATCAAAAGCAAGGATAATATAGACAACTCTACAGTGTTCCCGCTTGAGCTTAACACAATGCCCGGTTTTGCAGGTTCCAGTGCATACTATCTGCGTTACATGGATCCTAAGAACGGCAATTCACTTGTGTCGGCAGAAGCAAATGCTTATTGGCAGAATGTTGACCTGTATGTAGGTGGAAAGGAACACGCGACAGGTCACCTCATATACTCACGCTTCTGGAATATGTTCCTGTTCGATACCGGTTGCAGTGTCAAGGAAGAACCTTTCCAGAAGCTCATCAACCAGGGTATGATTCAGGGCCGCAGCAACTTTGTATACCGTATAAAGGATACAAACACATTTGTGTCGCTCAACCTGTCAAAGGATTACGATGTCACTCCGCTCCACGTTGATGTGAACATTGTATCAAACGATATTCTTGACATTGATGCTTTCCGCGCTTGGCGCCCGGAGTATGCCGATGCCGAGTTCATCCTCGAGAATGACAAATACATCTGTGGTTGGGCTGTGGAGAAGATGAGCAAGTCCATGTTCAACGTGGTGAACCCTGATGTGATTGTTGAAAAGTATGGTGCCGATACATTGCGTATGTATGAGATGTTCCTTGGTCCTATAGAGCAGTCAAAGCCCTGGGATACCAACGGTATCGACGGTTGTCACCGATTCCTGCGTAAGCTGTGGGGAGTGTTCTTTGACAAGGATGACAACTGTATAGTGACCGATGATGCACCTACAAAAGAGGAACTTAAATCCCTGCACAAGCTCATTAAAAAGACATCGGAGGATATTCCGGCCTTCTCATACAATACAACCGTGAGTGCATTCATGATATGTCTCAACGAACTCACTGCGCTAAAGTGTAACAAGAGGGAAATCCTTGAGAAGATTGTCGTTGTACTATCTCCGTTCGCTCCGCACATTTGTGAGGAGTTGTGGGAGGTGCTTGGCAATACCACAACGGTATGTGATGCACAATGGCCCGAATATAACGAGGAGTATCTGAAGGAAGATTCTATCAAGTATACAATTTCGTTCAACGGCAAGGCGCGTTTTACACTTGATTTTGCCGTTGATGCAACCAATGCCGACATTGAGGCTGCTGTACTGGCAAATGAGAATAGCCTCAAGTATATCGATGGAAAGCCCATCAAAAAGATCATCATTGTACCAAAGAAGATTGTTAATATTGTAATCTGATATACAGGTCCAAGTAATAACGTTTAAAATTACATTGAATTATGGGCAAGCGATTCATTCCAAGACCTACAGTCATGAGTGAACTCAAGAACTACTTCATGATTACTGTCGGACTTACACTTTATGCTTTTACGTGGAAGTTCTTCATGGCTCCATACCGTTTTGTTACAGGTGGTATAACCGGTATTGGTGGTATTGTGGAGTATACTACAGGTCTCCCTATGCAGTATACATATTTTGCCATAAATATTGTGCTTATAATCATTGCCATACAGCAGCTTGGATGGAAATTCTGTGTCAAGACGATCTATGCAATTGCGGTAATGACATTGGCGCTTGAGATGTTTGACCTGGTGTTCCAGACATGGCCTACCGCCTATCAGATTCTTGGACCCGACAAGCAGCTCGAGGCCTGTATCGTGGGCTCCATATTCATTGGAATGGGTATTGCTTTCTGTTTTTTAAGTAACGGCAGTACGGGTGGTGTGGATATTATTGCTGCAATTGTAAACAAATACAAGGATATAAGCTTTGGTCGTGCAATGTTGTATGTCGATGCCTGTATCATTCTAAGCAGTTTCTTCGTCATTCCAAGTGAAAGCATGTCAATGAGTATACAGAAGATTTTCTATGGCTTCATAAACCTTGTCATTGTAAACGTCTCACTTGATTATATGGTGAACAGCAATCGTCAGGCAGTGCAGTTCTTTATCTTCTCGAGCAAGTACGACGAGATTGCCTATTATATCACCAGGGGGCTCAAGCGAGGTGTTACGCTGCTTGATTCTGTCGGATATTACTCGGGAAAAGAGGGTAAGGTTGTGACAACAATTGCCCGTGCAACTCAGGCAAACCAGCTTCTGAGTGCGATAAAGCAGATTGATCCCAATGCGCTTGTGTCACAATCAAAGGTAATGGCTGTGTATGGTCTTGGATTTGACAAGATAAAAGCAAAGAAGAAAGTTGAAATTGACGACAAGTCTGTTGTAGACAACAAAAAATAAGAGTTCATATGAAATTGGTTTTTGCAACAAATAACAGACATAAGCTGCAGGAGGTTAGGGATATTCTCGGGGATAGGGTAGAGGTCCTGTCTCTCAATGATATCGGTTGTCACGATGATATTCCCGAAACGGCCGACACATTGCAGGGAAACGCGCTCATAAAGGCAAGGTTTATCTATGAGAAATATGGTCTTGATTGCTTTGCCGATGATACAGGTCTTGAGGTAGAGGCTCTTGACGGTGCGCCCGGTGTCTATTCGGCGCGTTATGCCGGCGAGGAGTGTGATTCCGAGGCCAATATGCAGAAACTGTTGCGTAATATGGCCGGCAAAACAAACCGCAATGCCCGGTTCCGCACCGTGATAGCGTTGATTGTCAAGGGCGAGGAGATTCTTTTCAATGGTATTGTGAAAGGGTGTATTGCGCAGGAAAAAAAGGGAGATTCGGGCTTTGGCTATGACCCTGTATTCATACCCGAAGGGTATGCCGAGAGTTTTGCACAGATGAGTGGTGAAATGAAGAACAGTATGAGCCACCGTTTCCGTGCGACAAAGGAACTTGGTGATTATTTGAAAGAGAACTATGATTAGAAAACTGTTGATATCTTTTCTTTTTGTCCTTGTGTCGGTTGGTTTCACAAAGGTTTCTGCCGACAATTGGACGTCGTACCCATCTTACCACAATGCAACATATTGTCAGGTGATGGGTGACAAGGTTTATGTGTTGGCATCGGGGGCGCTCTATTCTTACAACAAGAGTGACAATGAGGTCAGGACATATGACAAGATAACAACACTCAGTGATATGGATATCGCCCATATCAGGTATTCAAGCTTCATCAATGCTTTGATAATTGTCTACAGGAATGCAAACATCGATATCCTGTATGATGATGAATCTGTCTATAATATATCCGATTTCAAGAACAAAGCTTTGCCTGACAAGACAATAAACAATATTGACATCCAGGGGGCTACCGTGTACATTTCGACATCCTTTGGCGTTGTTGTGCTTGACCTCGAGAACATGGAGTTCGACAATACCTACAATACAGGTCTTGATACATATTGCGCCTACCGCTATGATGGAAAACTGTACACCGGTACAAAAAGCGGTTTCTATTGCTGCGATACGACAAGAAACCTTCTTGACAAGAACAATTGGGAACAGCTTTATCCAAATTATCCTGTCACATCTCTTTGTGAACTGGATGGTGTCTTGTATTGCATCATTGACTTTCTTGGAATATATAAGTTTACACCCGAGCCCAAAGCGTTGAAGCTTGTAGTTGCCAATAATGGTGAGAAATACCACAGGTTGTATAGTACAGGACAGGAGATTGTGGCTCCGGCTACAAACAAGGTGAGTGTAATAACCGATGAAAATACTGTCGTTACTCACAGGAACAGCGAAAGTTCCCATATTGAAAAAAGCGGAAACTCCTTTTGGGACTGCAAGGGATACAAAGGTGTTGTGGAGTGCAAGGCTGTCGAGTCCGGCATTGTGGCGGTTTCAACACCGGTGATCCCAAACAGCCCTGTCAGGAACTATTGTGAATTCATGAAATTCTCTTCCACAGGCAAACTGCTTGTGGCCGGTGGTAGAATAAATTACCTGGGTTTGCCGTCATATGACCGTGCGGGTACATTGATGGAGTACCATAGCGCTGATGACAGGTGGGTGAATTTCCCCGAGGATACGATAAAGGGACTTACCGGATTAAGATACCTGAATGTATGCTCTCTTGATGAGGATCCCACAGAGCCAGGGCATTACTTCGCCGGTTCGTTCGGACATGGTCTGTTTGAATTCAGGAACGGATGTTTTGTCCAACACTATGATTTCGGGAACTCAAACATTGAGAGCGCAGTGCCAAACTCACGTGATTATGTTCGTGTACCATATGTCCTTTTTGATAAGGAAGGCAACCTCTGGTGTATAAATACCACAAATGTGGCAAATGTTGTAAAGGTGCTTAAAAAGAGTGGTGAGTGGGTGTCGTTGAATTATAAGGATATCGAGTGGTTTGAAACTGTTGTTAAGCCAATGTTCGATTCAAGGGGATGGTTGTGGATAACCTCGCTTCAGGGCGACGCCGGCCTGTTCTGTGCAAAGAGAAATTCTGCTACACCTTTTGACACAAGTGACGATGCCACAAAAAAGTGGATGAGTAAATTCACCAATCAGGATGGAATAAGCTACGATATATACCAGGTGTACGACATTGCCGAGGATAAGGATGGTGCCATATGGGTTGGAACCAATGTCGGCGTGTTTGTCATTGACAACCCCGAGAAATTCTTCAACGACGGCGTGTTCAAACAGATAAAGATTGCCCGCAATGACGGTACAGGCCTTGCCGATTACTTTATGAGCGGCGTGTACATAAAGGATATTGAGGTTGATGGTGCAAACCGCAAATGGATAGGTACCAACAGCAACGGTATATATCTAGTCAGTGCCGACGGACAGGAGACAATCCATCACTTTACGACTGAAAACTCACCCTTGCCATCGGATTGTATCGAGAGTATTGCAATCAATGAGGTGACAGGCGAGGTGTTCATCGGTACCGATATGGGAATTGCCGGTTACAGGAGTGATGCCATTGCGCCGGCCGAGACACTTGACAAGGAAAACATATATGCCTATCCAAACCCCGTGAGAGCCGATTACAGCGGAAAAATATCAATCGTCGGGCTCACCCACGGCTGCAATGTCAAAATCGTTGACGCGGCGGGATATTTGATTAATGAAGGCGAATCTAATGGCGGTATGTATTCCTGGAACGGTCGCAATATGCGTGGCGAAAAGGTTGCAAGTGGAGTGTATTACGTTCTGACGTATGATAGTGCCGGCCGCGATGGTGTTGCAACAAAGATTCTGATTACAAGATAAAACAAGCAGGAGCGGCATTTGCCGCTCCTGCTTGTTTCAAATTATATCCCTCTGCTTTTGGTTTATATAAAGATTTGTCGATGGTTGTGTGCCGGTTCGTAACAGGCATAGCTGCTTTGTTTGAAAAGAAAACAGGACTCACCTTTATAGCCCCTCCAAACTTTGCAGGTGAGCCTTATCCTCTGCCACCCTCTTGCGATTTATACATAACAAAAACGAGTCCCAAATTTCTTTGGAACTCGTTTGCGGTGCGTACGGGTTTCTTCTCGGTCCATACTAATAGGTGTATTTACCCTCAATTATGCTTCAGAAGTGGTTAGGAGACGCATCTCTTCATTCTTA
>JAEIGA010014519.1_pt1 | contig 11988 bp, 6 predicted proteins | sample 9270691 | NCBI WGS metagenome assembly JAEIGA01 (sample SAMN17057246, study PRJNA624740) | gut metagenome | biome: biome; isolation source: fecal sample | host: Bos grunniens | place: China: Xizang | collected 2019
AATCGTCGTTGTCCTTTTTATAATCTTCAACAGAAGGTTTATTGAGCGAAGTTTCATAACCATTACGTACCAACCAAGCGTGGAAGTCTCTCGCTACACCATAATGAGAGAATGCATCGGCACGGTTGGGCGTAATATCCACTTCGATGACATATTCGCTCTTGATATTATAATATTCTGCAGCTGGCATTCCAACAGGAGTATCAGCAGGTAGCACAATAATACCTTCGTGACTTGTGCCTACACCGATTTCATCTTCAGCACAGATCATTCCAAGACTTTCAATACCGCGCAGTTTACTACGCTTGATTGTAAAGGTTTCATCACCTTCGCCATAAAGCACAGTGCCCAATGTAGCAACAATTACTTTTTGCCCAGCAGCCACATTGCTTGCACCACAAACGATTTGTACAGGTTCTTCGCCACCAACATTCACCTTGCAAACGTGCATGTGATCAGAATTGGGATGCACTTCACACTCCAACACTTCACCAACAACCAAACCTTTCAATCCGCCTTTGATAGTTTCGATTTCCTCAACGCCACCGACTTCAAGCCCAATTGAAGTCAGCGCTTTTGCCACTTCTTCTGGTTGCAAATCGAAATCCACGTACTCTTTCAACCAACTGTATGAAATATTCATAATAACAAGATAGTTTATTTTTAATTCAATATTCTAAAAGCCGTATTTTCGCAAAAACTTCGCAAATTTAATGATTTATTTTGTGAGAGACGAAAAAGACCTAAAAAAATGTATAATATGGAAAACTGAATATGGAAAACTTACTATAAATTTGGTTACACGCCCTTGTATTGATTATATTTGCAGATTGAAATAATATGAAAAATTGTTTTTTCTCAAAGAATAGACTATTTTACCCAATTTATGGCGAAAGGAATTTACATAAAAAACATCATAAGAGCAATCATTTTTGCAGTGTTTGCCGCATTCTACACTTCTGGGTGGGCGCAGGGATATAATACTATATCTAACTCTAAACCCAACTCTGTAGACTCTTTGAACTCTGCAATATTCACGAAATACACAAAATCCCTACAAGAAATCAACCAGCGATTTCATTCGTGGGAATACACAGGGAGTGACACACTGAGTTGTCCAGATTATTTTCCCATTTTTACACCACCTACCTTATATGGAGAAATTACAAATAGTTGGATTGGCAAAAAGGGGATAAGAATAAAGCCGTTAAACCAACGAGAAATAAGGAAAAGAGCCATAGAACAGCAACTAATTGATATCTACACAAAAAATCCACAATATGTAATTCTCTACAACGAAAATGCGGATTCAAAATCATCATTAGTTCTTAAAGAAACAAAACCGATCTACACACCCCCCATTCAAAAAGGCAAAAAGGTAGAAGAGCCCAAAATAGAAGAAAATGAAGATTTGGACGATTTGTGGAAGGTAGAAGTTCAAAAACCCAATTTCTGGCAGTTTGAAACAACATCCTCATTGCATTTTACCCAATATTACGTATCAGACAATTGGTATCAAGGGGGAGAAAGTAATATTACTATGTTGGCTTCAATTATTGTTGATGCCAATTTTGACAACAAGCAAAAATTAATCTTTAATAATAAACTGGAAATGAAATTAGGTTTCCAGACGTCAAAGGATGACACAAAAAGAAAATTACGCACAAGCACGGACTTGATACGTATGACCAACAAGTTAGGATGGAAAGCTGCTAAAAACTGGTACTACACCACCACTTTGCAAACATGGACACAGTTTTATCCAGCATATAAGAAAAATGATGATAAGGTTTATTCTGATTTCTTATCCCCATTTGAAGGTTTGCTCACTGTGGGTATGGACTTCTCTTTGAACAAAAAGAGAGGAAGTTTAAATCTATCACTCTCGCCTTTAGCATGCAACTATAAGTACGTTGATCGTTTGGCACTTTCCCCTTCGTTTGGATTAAAGGAAGGACATCATAGTAGATTTAATCTTGGTTCAAACGTCACAGTAAACTATAATTGGAATATTTGGAAAAACCTATCTTGGAAAGGACGTATATATTATTTCACGGACTATCATCGCACACAAGTGGAATGGGAAAATACGTTTAACTTTAAAGTGAACGAATTTTTATCTACAAAAATTTTCCTCTATCCAAGATTTGATGATGGAGTTGCAAGGGTGGACAACAATTCTTACTTTCAATTTCATGAATTAGTATCTATTGGTTTTGACTACACTTTTTAATTTAAGCACAATAGTCTATGAAAATAATAGCAACAAACACACCTCCCGTAGAAATCCTGAATGGCATTAAACCGATACTTTGGGGACTTCCAGAAACATCACTACAATTAAAACGCAACCCATTTTTCATACCAAGTGAAAAAGATAATTTTACAGCAAAATTATATTGGGTTGTTCGCATCAATCGCTTAGGCAAAAATATAGCAGAAAGATTTGCTCATAGATATTACGATGAGGTCACCATTGGCACTATTTTTTGTAACACCACCAAGAGGAATGACCTATTATCAAGCGGACATCCTACATATGAAGCTTATGCATTTGATGGAGCAGGAACTATTGGTCTTTACAAAACAATCCATCAAATAAATGAAATAAAGGATTTCACTATAAGTGGAAGACTCTGTAAAAATGAAATAGACAATATTTGTCCACAAATTGCACATCAAACAATTGACAAAATAGTGCATTATGCAAGTCAAGGAAGTACAATTAGACAAGGTGATCTTTTGTTCATTGAAATTGACCAAGCAGAATATCCACTCACTCTTAACACAAATATACTACTCTGCTTAAATAAGCAAAAAATATTGGAAATAAACATCAAATAAGTTTTTAGCCACCATATGCGCAAATCTATATTTTTCATTTTAAGTGCACTTTGGTTATTGCACACCACTGACATAAATGCACAAAAAACATTTATCAAAACATTGTCGTCTGACTTTATTACATTCCAGACGACTGATTATTCTATTTCTACAGTAGATCTACCTACCTACTCGCATGTTTTTCAGTTAGACACTCTTTGCCAAGAAAAGGACATATCTATTGGACTACTCTATCCTGAATGGGAACCCTTAACTGCTACAGAAAAACGCATTTTAGAAAACTCCAACATCAAGATAGAGCCCTTAAAATTCCAGCACCACATGAGTACAAGTCGAAAGCGCAGTGTGGTGGAAGTTGGATTTTCTCCCATTGCTTTAGTAAACGGTAAGGCAATGCGATTGACTTCAGCTAAAATACAAATTAAAATATCAGAACCCCAACATACATCTGTTGTAAAAAGGCTCGGCTCAACTCCTTTAGCACAAAGATGGAAACAAAATAGTGTACTTAGCAGCGGTAAATGGATAAAGATAAAAGTCAAGGAAGAAGGTATTTACCAATTAACAAGTAATTTCCTAAAAAAGAATGGCTTTGAAAATATTAATAAAGTAAAACTCTATGGATATGGAGGTAGACCAATTGAAGAAAACTGGACCTTTGAAAGCGACGAAGGAACGCCTGATGATTTGCAAGAAATACCACTCTACAGAAAAGAAGACGGCACTGCGCTATTTTTTGCAGAAGGTACAGTAAGATTCTATAACAATGATATACACGAGAAAAACCCCTATTCAGATTACTCCTACTATTTTTTGACAGAGGGTGATTCACCTGCAGTTTTTTCTACCTCTGAAACAAAATCTACAACGGAATCTCTCATCAACCAAACTCCTTATACCGTATTTATAGATAATGACAAATTCGTATGGTTCAGCGGTGGACGCGAATTATACGATGATTATGATTTTGCCTATAACAACAAACGAAATATCAGCATAAACACTCCTCAACCTGCGTCTGCAAACGCCAGCATCAATATTGCGATGTCTTCTTCAAGCAAAAGTAGTAATAATGCTATAAACGTTAGGTGGAATAGCGAAGAACTTGGTAAATTTACGATTAACAAATACGGTACAAGTCAATCAGCGTATGAAACAAGAAAAATATTCACCACAGACCAACTTAGTGCTGAAAATACAGTTCAATTGACTTCTACCCAAAGTATTCCTGCCCGTCTTAACTTCATTCGTGTTCACTATGATCGACTGCTTGATGCGGTGGCTTCACCCTACGCGTTTTCACTTCAAAAAGAGGGAAGCGCAACATTATCTATCAACAATGCTACACCATCTACCAGATTATGGGCAATTGGCAACAGAGTATTGCCATGTACTGAAGTAAAAGGCACATTATCGAACGGCAATCTGATTGTTCCTATTGAAGATGCTACACGCAGATATGTTTTTTTGGATATTAATGCAACTTATCCAAATCCAGAAGTCGTTGGCGAAGTAGCTAATCAGAATCTTCACGCAGATGGTCCATACGATATGATTATCATCATATCGGAAAACAAACAACTGCAAGGAGCAGCCGAACGTCTAGCTGCTGCACATAGTAAAAATCAAGGTCTGCGAGTAAAGGTAGTAGACGCAGGCAGTCTGTACAATGAATTCTCATCGGGAACACCTGACGCCTCTGCCTACAGACGTTACCTAAAAATGCTATATGATAGAGCAGAAAATGAAGCAGACCTGCCTAAATATCTTATACTATTTGGAGACTGTGCTTGGGACAACAAGATGCAAACAGACGAGTGGAGAGGATACAATCCTAAAGACTTCCTGCTTGCATTTGAAGTAAGCGACGGAGCACTTAACAAGACCGACGGCACCTTTCCTATCGGGGAGTTGAACAGTTATGTAACTGACGACTACTATGGTTGGTTGGATGATAACGAGGGTAATAACTATTCGCTCAACCGACTTGATTTGGCTATCGGACGAATGCTCTGCCTTGATGCAGAGACTGCTGAAAAAATCGTGGATAAGACCATAAGTTATATGGAGGGAAAGAATCCTGGGGCATGGCGTAATAAAATATTTATGCTTGCAGACTATGGTAATAAAAACCTACACATGAACGACGCTATGCCTGTGGTAGAGCAGATCATCAAAAATACAGAAAACAAAGCCATGGTCAAACAGGTCTTTTGGGATGCTTACGAACGAGAAACCACTGGTACAGGTTTCCGTTTCCCAAGTGTAACTGAAAAATTGCAGCGCCAAATGAAAGAAGGAGCACTTGTTTTCAACTATACAGGCCATGGCAGCCCCGAGCAAATTTCTTATGCAAAAATTTTGACAGCAGAAGACTTCTCACTTTCAAGTAATGGCAAATTACCACTGTGGATCATGGCTTCTTGCGAGATTTCTCCCTACGATACACAGGTAGATGATATCGGTCGTACAGCTTTGACCAATCCCACTGGTGGAGCATTTGCATTGATATGCGCAGCACGTTCGGTATATTCCAACTACAACCGTGAACTGAATACCACACTAAATAAATATTTGTTTCAAAAAGGTAACGACGGCAAGTTACTCCCCATCGGCGAAGCACTTCGTAAAACAAAGGTAGATATGCTTGCTGGTAATGGAGTCAACTATAATAAGGATGGCACTATCAACAAATTGAAATATGTCCTCCTCGGAGACCCTGCTCTCTCGTTAGCATTGCCCACAGGTACGGTTGTGCTTGATAGCATCAATGGTCATGCCATCACCACCGACACGCAAATACAAATCAAAGCTGGCTCTATCGCAAAATTTAGCGGACATATCATAGGTGCAAACGGCAATATTGATACACAGTACAAAGGTCTTGTCACAGGCACTATTGAAGATCGTATGGAAACTATCACATGCCACAACTACGACTTTGCTGATCGTCCCATCACCTTCAATGAACGCATCAAGACTTTGTACGAAGGAACTGACTCTGTTCGCCAAGGCAAATTCAACCTTATCGTAAGAATTCCCCGAGATATCAGCTACAGCGACGAACCAGGCCGCATCACGCTCTACAGCACTGGAGAAAATGGATTTGAAGACTGCAATGGTTTTGCAGAATGTTTCTACTTCAATGGTAGCGAGCAAAGCACTGAGGCAGACACACTCGCTCCCGTCATTAAACTTTATCTTGACTCTCGCAGTTTCACTGACGGCGGCGCTACTTCTGCTTCTCCCACCCTCATTGCAGACATATCAGACGATGCAGGCATCAATGTAGGGCAAGGCAGTTTGGGCAACAATATGGAATTGCTGATTGATGGTGATAATAATTCACCCATCGAAATGTCTCAATACTTCTCATTCAACTTTGGTTCTTACAATCAGGGCGAAATTCTGTATCCAATGGGTGAACTTTCAAGCGGCAAGCATAAACTATCGCTCCGTGTCAGCGACGTCAATGGCAACACTACCCTCTCACACTTGGACTTTTATATACCTCAAAAGGAAATGACTGGTTGGGAAGTTTCAGCTACAGATTGCCCTGTTCGCACAAGTACACGTTTCATCTGTACACTGACCGAACCAAGCGAAACTGCAGGGCACATTATTTTCGAGGTATATGACCTCAGTGGACGCAAGGTCTGGAACAGCGAACAAGTACCCTTGCAAGCAGGCAACATAGGTGCATCAACCACATGGCATACCAATACTACGTCGGAAGGCATCTACCTCTATCGTGCAGTAATGGAGAAAGAGGGTAAGGAGAAAGCGACTAAGGCTAAAAAAATAATTGTCATCAAACAATAAAAACCACAAATTTGAGTTTATAGATAGTATACGAGTTTTCTTGGATACACCCAAAAGACAACACAAACCGAAATTAGACACCTACGAAAAGAATAATATGAAAAAGTTAACTTCTGCATTTATCATACTACTTAGTGTATGCTTTGTACAACCTGTTTTGGCAGACGAGAATGACATCCGCGACCAACTCAACCCTGTCTATACAGCAGTAACTCCCTTGACCATTGCTCCAGATGCTCGCGCGGGTGGTATGGGTGACGTTGGTTTAGCTACCGATCCAGATGTACATTCACAATACTGGAATCCTGCAAAATATCCCTTCACCATCAGTCGTGCAGGCCTTTCTGTCAACTACACTCCATGGTTGCGCCAACTCACTGATGGTATTGCGCTTGCAGATCTCAGTGGATATTTTCGATTGGGCGACTATCAAGCACTGAGTGCCTCTGTACGTTATTTCACCATGGGCGACGTTACCACTGACGATGCCAATATGACTGTTAAGCCTTATGAAATGGCGGTAGATGCAGCCTACTCACGTATGCTTGGCGAGCACTTCTCTGCTGCAGTAGCCCTTCGCTATATCTACTCAGACATTAGCGGACACTATGACGACAATACTACTGCTGGCAATGCATTTGCTGCCGACATCGCTTGCTACTACAACAACTATTTGATGATGGGTGCGCGCGAATGCCAACTATCTTTCGGTGTCAACATCAAAAACATTGGTAGTAAGATCAACTATGGCGAAGACTATTCGTACTTTATCCCTACCAATTTGGGTTTGGGTCTCTCCTACTCTCTTCCCATCAATGAATACAATCGTATTTCATTCAGCGCAGATGCCAACAAATTGTTAGTTCCTTCAAAGCCTCTGCAAATGGAAGATGAAACCAACGAAGCCTACGAGCAACGCCTGCGCGATGAATATTACGACATTTCTTCTATCAAGGGCATGTTCACCAGTTTTGCCGACTCAGAAAGAGGATTCAAAGGCGAAATGGAAGAAATCCAATGGAGTGTCGGTGCAGAATACGTGTACAATGACAAATTTTCCCTTCGTGCAGGTTATCACCACGAAAGCGCCAATCAAGGCAATCGTAAGTACTTCACAGCTGGTGCCGGTTTCCGCCTGAATGTACTTTCTATCGACGCAGGTTATGTCATTGCCACACACCCCAGCAATCCACTTGACCAAACTCTCCGCGTATCCTTGGCATTCGACTTCGATGGTATTCGCGATTTGATTGGTCGTAGATAATAGATATATAATAAGCTAAATTAAAAAGTCAAGACCTTCTTAAAATTTCGCGACGTCTCGTTTAAATTTTGCGACGGCAAGTTTTAAAAAGGTCTTGGCTTTTTTAAATCAGATATTCACAACAAAAAAAGACAAGATATGAAAATACGTGTAGGTATGGGATTTGATGTCCATGCATTTGCTCCCGAAAGAGAATTATGGTTAGGTGGCATTCAGGTTCCTCATCATTTGGGACTACAGGGCCATAGCGATGCCGACGTACTGATACATGCCATTTGCGACGCCTTGCTTGGTGCAGCCGCTATGAGAGATATCGGTTATCATTTCTCCGACAAAGACCCAGCTTTTAAGGGTATCGACAGCAAGGTACTGCTGAAAAAGACAATAGAACTCCTTGCAGAATCAGGGTGGCAAATAGGCAATATCGATGCTACTATCTGCGCCGAGCGTCCAAAATTACTCAACTATATACCACAGATGCAAACAACCCTGGCCCAAGTCATGGGTATTGACGTCGAGGACGTAAGTATCAAAGCCACCACCACCGAACGTTTAGGCTTCACGGGACGCGAAGAAGGCATCTCGGCTTATGCCGTCGCATTGATACAAAAGTAACTTCCGAAAGGTATATTTTTAGGGTTTTCACCCTTCTTTTCCCGAAACCTCAAAAAAAATCGTGTTTTTTTGAAAAAAAGTGCTCAAAGATTTGGTCGTTTAAAAATAAACCCCTACTTTTGCAATCGTTTTCGGGGTGTAGCGCAGTCCGGTTAGCGCACCTGCTTTGGGAGCAGGGGGTCACAGGTTCGAATCCTGTTACCCCGACAAAAGAAAAAAGACTGATAAACGATTAAAAGTTTGTCAGTCTTTTATTGTTTTTGTACCTTTGTTACCCTATTTAATTCTTCATCAGAAACGCATTCCCTATTGTATCACATGATAAAAAGGTTTTTCAGCATACTAATCATTCTGTGCAGTACACTCTCGGTCATTGCAACAGATTATACGGCCATGGTCAATCCCTTAATGGGCACAATGTCTACATTTGAAATGTCGGCGGGTAATACCTACCCTGCCATTGCACGCCCCTGGGGTATGAATCATTGGACTGTACGTACAGCACAAATGGGCGACGGTTGGAAATACAATTATTCGAAGTATCGCATCTATGGCTTTGAGCAAACGCACCAACCCAGCCCCTGGATGGGAGATTACGGTCAGGTGTCGCTGATGCCTATGACTGGGCGAATAGAAATGGACGAAGCACGCCGATCAAGCCACTTTTCGCACAAAGCAGAGACGGCATTGCCTCATTACTACAAGGTCTATTTGGCAGACTACGACGTAACGACAGAATTTACCCCAACTGAGCGTGCTGCAGCATTTCAATTCACTTATCCAGAGGGAATGTCGTATCTTGTAGTCGATGCTTATGATGGTGGTTCTGAGATAAAAATTTTACCAAACGAGCGTAGAATAATTGGATATAGTACAAGAAACAGTGGCGGTGTACCAGAAGGTTTCAAAAACTACTTCGTGATAGAATTTGACCGCGACTTCGAATATACAGCCACCTTCGAAGGCAGCGGAAAGAAGGATAAGAACGGGAAACTGGAAGTGCCGACATTAATAGAAGGGCAAAAATACTCAAAAGCCTATCACACTGGTGCAGTGATCGGCATGAAGACACGCCGAGGCGAAAAGGTGACAGCACGTATAGCCAGTTCGTTCGTTAGCGCCGAGCAAGCGCTGCTCAACCTTGAGGAAGTGAAAGGAAAAACCTTTGAACAAATCAAGAAAGAAGGAGAAGACAGATGGAATGACGTACTCGGTCGTGTCGAAATCAAAGGCGGCAGCGAAACGCAGCGTCGCACTTTTTACACATGCCTATACCGCGCTCTGCTTTTCCCACGTATGTATTGGGAAATAGATCAGAATGGAGACATTATCCACCGCAGCCCCTACAATGGGAAAGTAGAAAAGGGTTATCTCTATACCGACACAGGATTTTGGGATACTTTCCGCTCCCTTTTTCCACTATTAAACTTACTATACCCTTCTGAAAATCTGAAAATGCAAGAAGGACTGCTCAATGCTTACAGGGAAAGCGGCTTCTTCCCCGAATGGGCAAGTCCTGGACACAGAGGATGTATGGTGGGCAATAATTCTGCGTCTGTGTTGGTGGATGCTTATATGAAAGGCGTCAAGGTGAAAGATATTGAAACACTCTATGAAGGGTTAATCAACGGCACGAAGCAAGTTCATCCCCAAGTATCCTCTACAGGAAGATTAGGACATGAATATTACAACACTCTGGGCTATGTGCCCTGCGACGTAGGCATACACGAAAATGCTGCACGCACTTTGGAATATGCCTACGACGACTGGTGCATTCTGCAGTTGGCAAAGGTATTGGAACGTCCAAAGAAAGAAATCAGGGAACTTGAAAAACGTGCCCAAAACTACAAGCACCTTTTCCGTAAGGACTACAATCTGATGTGTGGTAAAAAGAAAAACGGAGAGTTTGAGCAAAAATTCTCGCCTTTGAAATGGGGAGGTAATTTCACCGAGGGCAATAGTTGGCACTACACATGGAGCGTATTTCATGACCCCGCAGGATTGATAAGTCTGATGGGAGGGGAAGAACGCTTTGTTGCAATGCTTGACTCCGTATTCACCGTGCCACCACACTACGATGACAGTTACTATGGCTTTCCCATTCATGAAATTCGTGAAATGACTGTGATGAATATGGGTAACTACGCACACGGCAACCAACCCATACAACACATGATCTATCTGTATAATTATGCCGGCACGCCATGGAAGGCACAATATCGTTTGCGTGAGGTGATGGACAAACTATACAGTCCCACCCCCGACGGCTATTGTGGCGACGAGGACAACGGACAAACCTCAGCCTGGTACGTTTTTTCTGTCCTTGGATTTTATCCCGTATGCCCAGGCACAGACCAATATATTATAGGTACTCCACTTTTTGACGAGGTGACTCTGCATTTTGAAAATGGCAACAACCTGCGTCTAACAGCAGAACGCAAATCTGCCAAAGATTGCTACATCCAGCAAATAGAAGACGATGGTGTGAACAGCACACGTACTTATTTCACCCACCGACAACTGCACGAAGGCGGACATTTGGTCTACAAACTTTCATCCACACCCAACAAGGAATGGGGAACTAAGGAGGAGGACCTACCCTACTCGATGTCTAGATAAATCACTATTCAAAATATATAATTATGAAGAAAATCTTTTTATTAATGATGGCTTTGGCGGTAGTGGCTATGCCTGCCGATGCAAAGCGCAAAGACAAGAAGAAAAAAGGCAAAGCAAAAACAGAAGTTGTTGCTCCTGCGCCTGCAAAGAAAAAGGAAGTAAAGCCAAGTATCTCTCGCAAAGGGATGCTTAACGTTGAAAAGGTTGGTACAGATTGGTACTTAGAAGTGGCAGACAGCCTCTTAGGCAAAGACATCTTGGCCGTGACACGCTATACCTCTACACCATCAAGTTCAGGCAAATTCGGTGGTGAAGAATGCAACGAGCAAGTGGTCTATTTCGAAATGAATCCCGATAGCACCCTCTTGCTTCGTAGCCGCATGACTGTAAATATTGCAGATAGTTCTCAGGCTATTTCAAAGGCTATAAACGTCAGCAACGAGCACCCCATCATTGCCGCATTTAAGCCAGAAAGTCGCAGGGGTGGCAAGACACGTGTGAAGGTGACCCAGTTCCTCAATTCAGATAATGCCCTGGGCATCTATTCGCTCTATAAGAAGACATTCAAATTGGGTGGACAGGACGCAGCGCTTTCATACGTCGAAGACATCAAGACATTCCCTACTAACACAGAAATCCGCTTGGTGAAGACCTACAACAGCACTGCGACAGATTTGCCCGCCGCAGCGTCTACAGGCAAGGTAACCTTTGGGCTAAACATCAGTTTGGTATTGTTGCCCGAGCAACCCATGATGCCACGTCTCTTTGACCAACGTGTCGGTTACTTTACTCATGGTTTTAATGCCTTCAACGACGAGCAACAA
>JAEIGA010014520.1_pt1 | contig 11988 bp, 1 predicted proteins | sample 9270691 | NCBI WGS metagenome assembly JAEIGA01 (sample SAMN17057246, study PRJNA624740) | gut metagenome | biome: biome; isolation source: fecal sample | host: Bos grunniens | place: China: Xizang | collected 2019
GCCTTTATCACTGGTAGAGGAGTCTTGACCAAAGGCATTCATAAGAACCTCGGTTACGGTTGCAGGAATAACAATTTCTTTGATATCTGTTCCATTAAAAGCATAAGTCTTAATCTTAGTAAGCTTTGAAGGAAGAGTAACATTCTTTAGACTTCCACACCAACCAAAGGCAGTAGCGGCAATTTCTGTTACGCTCTCCGGCAGAATAACTTCAGTAAGGTTTGTACACCAGTTACAGAGGTTAGCGGAGACTGTTGTAACACCGTGTGGAATGGTAAGAGTAGTAAGAGTTTGGTTTTGGCTAAAGCAATATGGAGTAAGTGCCTTAATACTTCCGTCTTGTGGGATAACCGGGTTATGTCCGGCACCCTTAATCTTGCCAGTAGACTTTTCAATCAGACAGTTACCACGAACTTCATAGTGAGTATTTCCTGGGTCAACTTCAATGGTCTGTAATGCACCACAACCACCAAAGGCAGACTCTCCAATATAAGTAACGCCGGACGGTATGCTGATTGTTTCGATACCCTTACAACCACGGAAAGCAGATGCACCAATAGTCTCAAGAGCTGCAGGAAGCTTAAATTCTGCGAGATCAGGACGATCTAGGAATGCCTCGTCACTGATTGCGCTAATTGTATCAGCAAGGTCTACTGCGATAAGATTTTCTACTGGGTTGCCGTATGCCCAACCGAAACCACCAACTTCAACAATCTTATAATCAAAGTCATCGACAGAAAGTGTTTCAGGCACGCGAACTGCAGATGCGAGGTAGTTATTGTACTTGGTTACTGTAAGCTCATCGCCCACAATCGCGTAATTAATATTCTGACTGTCGATAGTATAGTACTTTTCATCGATAATAGAGAATTGCGCGAAGCAGTTCATAGGACCAGTAATACCACCTTCAGGTGCTGGGTTCGGGGACCAACCAACACATTCGTAAAGGTCAGAATAAGCGCCAGGTCTTACCAAATCAAGATATGGATAAGATGCGGTAGAACCATATTCAGTAGAAATAGTTGCAAGATGAGTATTGCCATTGTAGAAGCTAATATCATACTTACGTCTAGTTCTTTCAAATGCAGGGTAAAGCACTCTATCACTTGTAATAGCAATAAGTGCGTCTGCATCCTTAGTGGTGGAACCAGGAGTACGAGACCAACCACACCAAGTATAGGTAAATTCGGCTGTCGTATCCATATGAGGCACGTAATCAGTAAGTCCGCTTGTAACAGGACAAACACCGTCACCTGCCTTGTTAGAAGAACTTACAATATTTTGTACATTGATAACAGTAGTGCAATCAGCCGCCATGAAGGTCAGCTTAGAGGACAACTTATCAAATGTAATATCAAGATATGGGAAGCGTTCTTTAACTTCAGCGTACTCTTTACCGGAGAGCTCTGTGATATGACACTTACCAACAAGCCAAGCATATGGCTGGTTAATATTCTGTTCATTAATACCACCAATATCGTACAAAGTACGAAGGAACTCTACGTTAGGCATGTTCCAGTTAAGGTCAGTTAAACGTACACGAGAAAGGGTGTAACCAAGCTTTTGTTTGTAGTCTACTACGTACTCGCCATGGAATCTGATGTACTTAGCATCTGGGTCGAGATAATCACCAAGAGCAACGGACATGGAATGGCCATTAGCTACATTATAGATTTCGCCAATGTTTAGATGAGTAGTGGTAAGCTTTTCAGTTAGGGTTTTGTCCTCTTCTTCGATGACCTCAGTAATACCAAGAGTAATATCGAATATCTGAGCACTATCACCTTCTACACAGAGATGATAATTACCCTCTTCTAGCTCAAATACAACTGTACGAATAGTATCCTTAGAAAGTACACTACTTTCAAGACCACAGTCTTTGAAATTACGGTCAAGGATTACAAACTTCGCAATATCGTTCTTTGAGAAGCTAGAAGCACTGATAGAAAGGGTTGTTTTACCAGGAATAAATAATTCCATGGTATTTGTAGCAGATTCCTCTGTTCTAGTAGTCTCTGGGAGACTTAATCTATTGAAGAATTCATGCTTACAGTTATTAAGAATTGCAACAGAGTCGAGCTTAGGACAATTTTCAATAACAAGGGTCTTTAAACCACGGTAGTTATCGAAGTGAAGGTTATCCAAGCTGCCCTGATTTTGGAGAGTTAAGTTAGTGATCGTCTCAGGAAGCTCAAGAACCTTAACATAGCCAGAGGCAGGGAGGGTAATAGAAGACAAACCAGAACCACGTGCGTAGATTTTTTCAATACTATCACATCCGGAAAGATCAAGAGTATTTTTAAGTCCCGGACAGTTTTGTACATCGATTTCACGAAGCAGTTTATTTGCACCAAGAGTAACACTTCTTAAGTTCGGGTTAGTATACGCAGGGTTACCATCACCAACCTTAAGCTCAATAAGCTTTTTAGCTGCTGATACATCAAGTAGACCTGGGTAGAGAGGTGCTAGATCGCCAAGAGACGATAACTGAGATGCTCCGTAAATGTAAGTTTCCTTATCGTTTACTGTACTACTACCAGCATCAAAAGTATACTTTTGGTTTTTCTTTAAGCGCACTTGCTTCAAGAACTTCATTGGGTCGTCACCGGAGGCTGCACCGTAACTAACACCCGCATACATATCAGAATAAGGTGTTACGGTAATATCCGCCTTTGGTGGAACAACCTGAATAGTTTCAGCGTTTTCATTTGCACTTGGAGTGTAAATACGAACCTGTACTCTGTCTTCTGCATAGCTACTACAATGCCACTTACTGTCGCAGTAACGTAAACGGTTTTCTACGAAGTACTTAAGGTGTTCTTTACCGTCTCCGCGAACCTGATATAGATATGTTGCAACTTGGTCGGGAATACCATCACCAGTAGCATCATAGTCAGAATCGGGTGTTGCAATAGAAACATACTTGTACCAAGCGTCTTCGTTATACATTGCAGCAGACCATTGGTCAGAACCAGCCTTAACAAACTGGTTAATAATTTTGTCGTAGGTAAGTCTGCCACTATTACGTAGACTTGCGTAAGTTTCTTGAATCTTCTCTGGGAAAGCGTCCCTGAAGTTACACCACAGAATGGAGTTTTGGCCATTGTAAACATTTGCGGTACCGTCATTAATCGTGTCAGTGTCTTCGTGGAAATAATCAAACACGAGCTGACCAACGTTATTTACACCATAAGAGGTATCATTATCGTAGAAGTATGGGTACCAATGTCCAGGTGACTCGTTGTTGTACGCATCATCATGCCAATAAGTTAAGAACAAGTTCTTAGCTCTCTGGTCAACCATTAATCCAAAGAACGTATACACGTAATAGATTACGGTGTAGTGCATGTTGAAATAGTTTGCGAACTCAGATTTGAACTTTGCAAGACGATAATCATCGGTATCGTGAGTAAAGTTAACACCAAATGCGTCAGTATATGGAGTTGCGAGTTTCTTGCCCGTTGCAAATATGTGTTTCTGACCGGCTGCGTCCGTATAAGATCCACGAGCGGTTGAATGTACCCACTCGTACATTTCTTTAAAACGCACAATCATCTGATCTTGGAGCTTTCTAGCGGCATCATCATTACCGGCATCCTGTAGATCTTCGAGCTCACTGAGCTTAGCATGATAACGTGCTTCCCAGAATTCTGGATGATTAGACGCAGGCCACGGAGTCAAGAAACTTGTCTGGTCGCAGTTTTGAGTAAATTCCCAGCATTCAACGTCATAATTATCATTAAATGCAAATACATCTTCTGCGCCCTTATCATAGTTAAAGTTACCCTTAGAAGAGAACTTGATTTGTGTACTGAACGTGCTTACAAGGTCTTCTTGAGTTACTGCATTTAAGATTGCGTCATCCTCAGTATCGAGGGCGAGCTCGAAAATAGCAATAGGGAAACCAGTAATAGTCGTACGAACTTTTTTAATCTCTGCAACCTCTTCAGGTGTTAGGGTAAGGGGAAGATTATTCTTAGGGGGAATAGCTTCAGTATAGAAAGTCTCGATTAAGTTTGCATTCTGAGTGTTGTGAGTACCGGTAGCTTCAGCGTAGTCAACCTTTAAACAGAAGACTTTTGCAGGAAGCTCACCTTCCATGTGGGTATGTGCGTTCTTGTGCTTAGTCTTCCAGTTTTTACGCGCATAACCGGCAGATGAAGTACCCTGAACGTCAATAGATTTCAAAATTTCATCGAAATTGAGACTGGGGTTTGTTGGGTGTTCAAAGATCATACGAACGTGCTCTTTTTTATCACCCTTGGTCTTGGGCATCTTACCAATAAAGGTAACGGTAGGAATTCTTTGTTTAACCTTTCTGTAAGAGATGAGACCAGTTTGTTCATCATAAATATCGTTATCGATAATAAGGTCTTCCTGTGTCTTAGGCTCCTTCATATCGGCGATATAGTTGGTAGTCATTTGTTTTGAGCTTAAGCTCTTATTATAGATACGTACAGAATACAAGTCAATTCCGCAAGAAGGAGAACCGATCTCAATTTCTGCTGCGGGAGTTTGTGAGAAGTTTTCAGCTGGGCCATACTGCGCAATACCAGAAAGAGTACCGTTTAAGAAAGTAGATACGAAGCGGTTAGAATCAACTGAGTTACCGTCTTCAACTGTAAAGCTTACACGGATACGCTCTTCTTCTTTGTAGTTACAAGAAACAGTAGTACCTTCTGCTTTGAGCGCGGCAGTATCAGCAGTTGCTTGGAAACCAATATCGCCGACCATACACTTTAGAACGACTGCATCACGACGGTTTACGTCACGAACAGCAAATTCGAATTCAAGTGTTTTACCATTAATCTTAAAGTCTTCTTCAAATGGTTTAAAGTGAATAGTCGCACGCGCGTCACCGGTTAAACGGAGACACGTATCACCCTTGGCATCAGGAATCCAACCGTTAGACTTCCAGTTAAAGTTCTTAAAGGTAGTTGTAATACCATTATAATTCCACTGATTAGGAACTTTTTCATCGTTAGAACGTCCTTGGGCACTTAGATAGAGCTGGAGGTTGTCTGTTTCTGCAACGATATTATTTGAACTTGCCAAAACTTTAACTTGATGTGCACGCTCGATTGTAGTTAATTCACCACGGAACATATAGGTGTATTGAATTACAAAGTAAACAATACCGGCGGGATAGCTTCTAGTTTCCCAAGGCTTACTACTAGCAGTAACTGTTTGGTCAGTAGAAGAATAATCGGTTAAGACGCCGTTAATCATAGTTCTTATGATAAACTTAACGTCATAAGCAAGAGCCGCTTTATCAAATACACGGAATGGGATAGAAATTAAATCACCCTGTACGATTTCGGTAGCGGAACAGTTCATAGCAATGGCTGCACGGTCAGAGTCAATAGAAGAGTCATCACGGCTAATAAACTCAAAGCTCAACTGATTACTCTTAACAGTTTCGTTATTAAGCTCTGCTGTTAAGAATACTTTAAGTACGTGAGTACCGTGGGACTGCTTTGGAATGTCAAACGTCTTAGCTTCACCAGAAGTCTCAACAGTCTGAGTACCAATCTCAACGTCATCAATAAGGAAGTGTGCCACTTTACTAATTGCGCCGTATGGAGTATATTTAAATGTAAACTTATCAGAATACAATAGGTCAAGCTTCGCGGTAACGCTTAACTGAATAACTGTAATATAGTATTCAAGGAAACGTGAATTACCATAACGATCAGTAACTGTAATTCTTACAACGTTAGGTTCACTACTAACACGGAGATACTCCATAACGTCTAGAGTATTTTCACCCTGTGGCATAGTGTAAGTCTTTACTGTTTTGTCATTTACTACAACCATACAAGTACCGTTGCCAGTAGGCACGCCGTCTTCTACAGATGAGAAATTAAAACGTAAAAGAGCCGCTGAACCTTTTGCCGCAGTAAATGCGTAATTACCGTTAGGGTCACGAAGAGTTACGTAGGATGAGCCACTGCCCTGGCCACCTCCACCGCCACCACCAGAAATGTGTACAGGTTCACCAACGGGCTTATCATTTGCAACAAGCTGAAGCAAATTATCCTTATAGGTTAAACCGGTAATAACTGGAGGAAGAGGAGTACCAGCAGAAACTTTGGAACCATTAGCCGTTAAGAATAGGGTTGTATCTTCGCAAAGAATGCCGTCAACAGCATCACGGTCAATATACTGTGATAAGCTATTTTGTAAGTCAGTAGTTTGCTGTACTGCTTCTTCAATAGCAGTTTGTAATGCGAGGTCTGTTTCTGCAGAGGTTTGCTCAAGCGTATTGATACGAGCGTCAGTTTCAATCTTATTTTGCTGGAGAGTAAGTACGCTACGTCCAATAGAACGCATAGCTTCGCCAGCAGATGCATATAAGGTACCCTCGTGGTCAGTACGCATATTAATAAGCTCGGCATCGCCAGTAGTGCTACCTTCGGCAAGAGCGGTAAACTGACTGATCTGAGTAGCGTGTGACTTTAAGGCAGCATTGATATAAATAGCCTGTTCCTCTAAAGGAGTAACTCTGCTATCGAGCTCCTCAGAAATGGTAGCTAAATCATTAACAAATGCTTCCTGATTACTATGAAGCTGTACCAAATGAGCTTCAACAACGTTCATGCGAAGCTTTAATCCCTGAATAGTCGCGAGTCTTTCAGTAAGAGTGTTCTCAATAGTATCAAGCTGAGACTTAGTTGCTTTGTAATAGCTGGTAGCAAAAATACCCGCCTCTATTGCTTGTCTAACATCAACATTAATAATACTGAGTGTTGTTTTAAGATTTGCAATATCTACCTTTGCACCATTTGAAAGCTCGGTAAAATCAGTCAAAAGCTTACTTACCTGGACCTCTACAGCGTCCACTCTATTACGTGTGGAGGTGATATTTAAGTTTGTCATAGTTTGGGTACTGTTAAGTGCACCCAATCTAGAGTTTATATCTACAATCGCTTTAGTTGCTTCGTCATCTGTGACTTTAAAGGATTCAAGCTTAGCAGCGAGCTGTGAAATAAGGACTTTAATCTCTCCATAATTTTCGGAAGAGTTTGTGTCTACTTCTGCAATTTGGTCAGCGAGATGGGTTGTCTCCAGTCTGATCAAATCAATGTTATCAAACAGCTGCTCGATGTCAGAACGACAGTTCTGTACGAGTGCTGTTAATTCAGCAGCCGCCTCCTGTAATGCCGCAATTGATGCGTTTGTAGTTTTTTCAAGTGCAGATACCTTAGTAAGTGCACTGCCACCTTCATTTTTAGTAACAAAAGCCTCAATCGCACTTAAGCGAGGTGTAACGTCTAAAATAAACTGCTGAGCCTCAGAGAATACTACCTCTAATGAGTGAATTTGGGAAAGCATCGCAGTAATTTTAATACTGGTAGTTTCTGCTGCATTTGCAGTATCGGTCGTGAGACGTTTAACTGCGCTATCAAGAGCGTAGATATTGGCACTTTGTTGGGTAACCTTCGTAGAGAGCTCTTGTGTGCGTGATTCAAGTGCAGTAATCGCTTTCTGCAATAATGCCTCTTTGTGCTGCAGTTGGGCGTCTAGCTCAGATACGCTCTCAATTACCGACGCTAGTGCGCTTTCTATCGGTCTAAGATTAGCGGTCGAACCATTACCCGTAACAGCACCGATACGAGAAGCAATATCCTCAAGTTGTAACCTGAAGTTTATATCGGCAAGGCTAAGGTCTCTAATATCTGCCAAAATAGTATCAATAGTACCAAGGATCTTGGTGGTCTCTTGCTGCTGATCATCTACTACCTTGTTAAGTGTAGCACGAGTCTGTTCAGCCTCATGAGTGTGTGTAAGCACGTCCTGATTAAGAATGCTAAGGCGAGCGGCTAGCAAAGAGATCTCTTCTGCCGCAGTCGTAGCCTTTGCAACGTCTTTTTTCAGAGTTGATACTTCAGCACTAATGTTACTTACACGCTTGTTGGTCTGGGCTGCTAGTTCAGTTATGTTTTGTGACTGTGCACGCACTTCTTGACGCACCGTTTCAGCGCCAATTTTAGCTTCTGCAACCGCTAATTCAACATTATCAAATCTAGTGGCTAAGTCACTGGTTTGACGGTCGATTTCTTCAACCTTTTTGTCAAGTGCTTCTGTGGCGTCTGCTTGGTCAGCGACCATAGAAGTTAAACCTGCAAGCTGTCCCGTAAGCAGACTATTAGAGGTCTTATGGTCATCTGCAAGGCTAGCCAACTGAACCAAAAGGTCAGACAGACGGACATCAACACTATTAGAAACGCTATTCAATCGCGCTCTAAGGTTAATAATCTGGTTCTCAATTGGAGCCGTTGGATAAGGCAAGTCTTTATAAAGGTGCTTACCGGTACCAATCTTGTACTTTAATTCGCCATTGGCACACTCTTCTATAACAATTTCACCTTCGTAGGGCATGCCCTCGAAAGCTAACCATTCTTCAGTTGTACCACGACGATGTTGTACTATAGTATTTTTCGCCATAAATTGTTTACCTCTTAGTACATTTATTTATATATATAATATTATACAATATTTTCCAAAATTAAAGAAAAATTTGCGGCAACCTAAAATTGCCGCAAATTTAATCTTAATAAGTTATTAAATCATTAGCAAGAACTATTGCTTAGTTTATTTAGTAACTAATGACCATGCTTATAACAGCAAATCTTTATTCATGATTAAACTTAGATTACTGTGGTAGCTGTGCCACAATCAAAGATGAGAATCGTCTCAGCATCACCGAATCGGTCTTCGATTTCTGCTTTATACTCAGCGAGATCAGTCTTAACTTTACCAATTTCCTGAGTATTGGTAAGCACTTGGCCATTAGCCAAAGCGTTTACTTTGGTAGTGATTGCGTTGTCTACTTGAGCATCTGTATATCTTGCTTCAAGGTTAGTAATTTTACCTTCTGCTGTTGTAACTCTCTGAGCTAACGCATTGTGAGTAGTAATAGCAGTTTTGGTATCAATCTTGCCCTGTAAGTCCGCAACGTCCTCGGCGTGGTCTGCTACCACAGCAGCTATTGCAGCCTTAACAGTAGAAGTCTTAGAATATGAAGTGAGTGTGGCCTCAATATCAGCAATTCTCTGTAACTCCGCGGAAGTGTCACCAAGCTCTACCCATTTATTAGTACCTGTAGTATCAGGGCTCCAGATATATTCTTTATTGCCAACAATTACAACGTCGCCGGCATTAGCAGTAGTAGGAAGGGCAGATTTAACACCAATAAAGTGAGTGGTACCCTCTAATGCGAGAATAGTCTGATTAATGGTATCAATTTGATCCTGAAGGTCTTCGTCGGCAGATTCACGTGTTGAGGCTTCAGAAGCAATTTCTGAGTTTACATATGCAATCGTAGCCTTAAGGTCGAGTGCACCCTGAAGCCCGGTAACCTGAGAAATATCAATATTTGGGATGTCTGCTTTAGTAAGCACACGTCTAGTAACTGAAATCTTACCGTCAGTCTCACCTACTGCAGTGACAAACTTGATACCGTCTTCATTTTCCCAAGTGTTCTCATCAAGAGCGTTAATAGCTGCTGTGATCTGAGTGCTAACAGCAGTGGTACCGACAAGGGACTCTAGGTCGCCAATAGAAGCGGCAAGAGAAGCGTCAGTGTCGCCAAGGTCTTTGAACCAGGTGGCGAGGGACTTACCAGTTGTACTACCAGAGGCCTTGACTGTAACATTTTCTGCGGTAGAAGTCTTAGCCCATGCGTATACGTCAGAAGCGGGAGCAGATAGCCAGTTTAATTCATTAAACTTTTTACCTTCAATACCAACCTTCATAAGGAATGTGGGTACTTGATAATAACCGCCATGTCCGTCCGGTTTGGTAGTGATAACCTTGGCAAGAGCAATTTCACCCTCTTTTAGTAATAGGTTACTACTGTTCCAATTATCAAGAGAGTCATGTTTATTTACAATTCTAGTTAGAAGTACTTTGGACTCTGCCATGAATAGTTGTCTCCTTAAAAATATATTATCTAAGTTCTACAGGACATAACGCCCTGTAGAACTTATTAGTTAAAGTAAATTTAATTAAGCGTTACCGCCGAAGATTACGAACTCAAGGTCGCCCTGAACAAGGAGGTCAGTGCTTACCTTCTTGATGTACATCTGGCCCTTCTTGTCGCCGGATGCTACAACACCAACTTCATCACTGGTCTTTACAAAACCTTCAACGTCATCGGTTGCAATGCGGTCAAGAGCCGCGATTGCTGCTGCATTGTCGCCAATATTTTCATTGATAGCGGCAATTGCTTCGTCGTAAGCAGCCTTATGATCAGCAAGTGCTTGCTTATCATCTTGGATGTCCTTAACCATAGCAACGACATCATCTTCGTGTTCAGCAACCCAAGTAGCCATCTCCTTAAGGGAGTTGATAGCGGAATCATCGGGATTGTCGAGAACAAGAGCAAGAGTAGCATCAATGCCATCTAAGCGTTCCTCGTGACCCTGAAGAGCAGCGGCATGATCTGCATCTTTCTGAGAGGAGCGAGCAATTTCGTTAGTGAGGTCATCTGCAACCTTCTGAATAGCTGCATTTGTGGTCTTTTCACTGTTAGTGATTGCAGTAGAGATCTTAGTATCTACCTGAGTAGTTGTACTATAATCATCAAACTTCTTGGTATTAGCCTTAATTGCTGCATCGAGAGCGGCATCTGCCTCAGCAACGTCAGCAGCAAGGTCATTAATAGCAGAGGTATTGCCTGCAATAAGACTTCTGATCTCAGTATCTGCCTGCTTGAGGCCTGCAATATCAAGTTCGTTAACAGCAACCTTGCCCTCAAGTACATCTACTCGACCCTCGAGGTCAGAGTATTCATCTGCATGAGTAGTAAGAACACCATCAATGCGCTCTACAGCTGCTTCGAGGTCATCAATATCACCGGCATTTTCATCGATACCAGCCTGGAGAGCTTCCTTATCGTCTGCATGTGCTGCAGAAAGCTCACCAATAGACTTATTAATTGCCTCTTCCTTAGAATTGATAGTGTTATTGATTTCAGTTTTAGCATCACTAACAGCAGTACCAATCTTAGAATCAATTTCGTCGGAAGTGTAAGTATCAACAGTGATTGCGAGAGTATTATTAGTACGTACTGCACCTTCGGTCTTACCGTGAGCAACAGTAACGGTATCAATCTTTTGGCCGAGCTTTAAATCAATAGCCGCTTCAAGCTTGCTATCTTCTTCAACAGCAAATGCTTTTGCCGCTTCACGAGCTTCGTCCTTAGCAGCACCGATAGCGGTGGTATTTTCAGTCTTAAAGGTTTCATATGCTGCAAGATGAGCATCTACCTTGTCATCGACGGTATCAATAGCACCCTGAAGTTCTGTCTTGTTATCCGCGTCGAGTCTTGCGTTCTCATCGAGAGCCGCCTGCATATCTGCGATAGTAGTAGCAATATCGTCTGCAATGTTCTGTCTGAGGTCATCAACAGACTGCTTAGAAGCTACCTTATTGTAGTCAATAGAGAACTCGTGGTCATCGAGTACGATACCGCTGTCAGCTGCTGCGGTATAAACGTCAACGAGAGTGCCAACAGGTACGCGAACAACTTCTTTTTCTGCATCAGTGTTCCAGGTAAGAACAAGCTCTTTAGTTGCGGTATCGAAGGAAGCAGCAGAAAGCATACCATCCTTTACGAAAGCGGCTGCGTCGATATCTTCACCAATTACAAGGCCATCTTCATCACGAAGACCTAAGTAAGTCTTGCCATTTTCAGCCTTGTAGATAATAGTGCTGATACCTTCAACATAGTCCTCGAGAGCAGCAATATCGCCTGCGAGTTCTGCGTCTACGTCACGAAGGTCCTCAAGAGCGTTCTGGATCTCGGTGTCGTCAAACGCGTTGGGAACGATGATAGGTTCTGCAATGTCAACGCCGTCCTTAGTAAGAACATACTTTACAGCATTTTCTGCAGTAAGAGCTTCTTTTCTAACAGCGTAAACGGGCATAGTGATGTCAAGAGTATAAGTATACTCATCACTATCAGAATTGTAAGTCTTTTCA
>JAEIGA010014521.1_pt1 | contig 11987 bp, 10 predicted proteins | sample 9270691 | NCBI WGS metagenome assembly JAEIGA01 (sample SAMN17057246, study PRJNA624740) | gut metagenome | biome: biome; isolation source: fecal sample | host: Bos grunniens | place: China: Xizang | collected 2019
GTTGAGCTTCAGGATGATGTCCTTGGCGCTCATCTTCTCTCCGTTGAAGGATACCGGAGTGCCCTGTTCGAATTCCATCTCGATGTAGGTGGGCTCATCGGGGGCCTGCAGAGGAGAAACGCTCATCTCCAGGAACCCTTCCTTCTCATAGGTGGGCTCATTGCCGGTATCTTCCAGATCCAGGCCCTCATGGCTCAGGTGCCACAGGTTCTTGTCCTTGGAGTAGTTGGTCTCACGGCTGATCTTCAGCGGGATGTCGTGAGCTTCGGCATAATCGATCTCCTCTTCGCGGGACTTGATGGTCCACTCACGCCAGGGAGCGATGATGTGCATATCGGGTGCAAAGTGCTTGATGGCCAGTTCGAAACGGACCTGATCGTTGCCCTTGCCGGTGCAGCCGTGGCAGATGGCGTCCGCGCCTTCCTTCTTGGCCACTTCCACGAGGCCCTTGGCGATGACGGGACGTGCCGTTGCGGTACCCAGCAGGTAATCCTCATAGATGGCGCCGGCCTTCATGGTGGGGATGATGAAATCGTCTACGTATTCATCCGTCAGATCCAGGATATACAGCTTGGAAGCACCGGTCTTCTTTGCTTTCTCTTCCAGACCATCCAGCTCGCCGGCCTGTCCGACGTTGCCGGAAACCGCGATCACTTCACAATCATTATAGTTTTCTTTCAGCCAGGGAATAATGATGGAAGTATCCAGACCCCCGGAATATGCAAGTACGACCTTTTTGATATCTTCTTTGTTCATGAGAATGCCTCCGTTGTATATTTATGCAACTATTATCCACCCGTTTTCCGTTTTGTCAAGGATAAAGTGGAATTTTATGCATATATTCTCCAAATATTCACTAGATAATGAATATTCACTGCCTCAATGCCCTCTTTCGTCCCTTCCGGAAGTTTTTTCTGTACTCCGGCGGAATGGACGTTTATAATATAAAATATAAATAAAGTAAGGACACAGACAGTCATTATAGGTCAAAATCGAACTGTTTTCAACTCACTAAATCACAAAAATAAAAAGGAGCTCGTTCCCCGTTATCCGTCACTTTGATGCATTTTTATACAGGGGAGCGATCCATCCGATGAAATGATGGTAACGATGAGTAATCATACACTGAAAAAAATCATAACCACCGCCTGCGTCCTGTCCTTTCTGGGAGGGTGCTCCCGGGTCTCCACCATGGAGTCCGCCGGGTCCGGTCCGAAGGAGCCGCTGGAGATCTGGATCTGCGCCGATCTTCATTATCTGGCCTCTTCCCTGCACGACGACGGAACGGTCTTCCGCCAGCTTGTGGAACAGGGAGACGGCAAGGTTCCGGAATACTCGGAAGCGATCGCGGACGAGTTCATCCGGCTGTGCATGGAACGCCGCCCCGATGCGGTGGTGATTCCCGGAGACCTGACGTACAACGGGGAGCGCATCAGTCTGCAGGAGCTGTGCGGAAAACTGAAGGCTCTGCAGGACAGCGGGATCCCGGTTCTGGTGATCCCCGGCAACCATGATCTGCTGTATCCCTATGCCAGAAGCTACTTCGGCTCCAATGCCCGAAAGACTCCGGCCATCTCCCTTGCGGATTTCCGGGAAGACTGCGGAGCCTTCGGCTGGGAGCAGGCCGTCGCGCGGGACAGCGATTCCTTCAGCTATGTATATCCTCTGTCGGAGGATGTGGAGCTGATGTTCCTGGATGCCAACACTCCGGAAGCTCCGGGATCGATCCTGGACTCCACCCTCACCTGGGCAAAGAAGCAGCTGGCCTGGGCGCAGGAAGACGGCAAGACGGTGATCACCGTCACGCATCAGAGTCTGCTGGCCCAGAACAAGTTCATGACCAAAGGCTTCATCATCAACAATCACGACAAACTGGAGTCTCTTCTGCGCAGATACGGAGTGACGCTGAACCTGAGCGCTCATATCCACATCCAGCATTCCGTGGAGGAAAAGGGTCTGACCGACATCGCCACCGGATGCATCACCGTGGCGCCTCTGCGCTACGGGATCCTGAATCTCGGTGCCGACCGTTCCCGGTGGGAATACACTCCCTGTCATCTGGAGATCCTGCAGCAGGAGGCAACGGAACGGTTCTCCACGTGCATGACACGGCAGATCGCCGACACTCTCACCGGCCGGGACATCCCGGAAGAGGACTTCAACTATATGGTGGAATTCATGATGGATCTGAACCGCTCCTACTTTGCCGGCGAGATCACCGACCGGGACGTGGATGCGGTCCGTCAGACCGAAGGGTATCTCAAGTGGAAGACCTACGGACGGGATACCAGCTGGTATCAGTATATTGAAAGCATTCTCTCCTGAGGGAGCACTATAACCGGAGGAACTATGATCGCACAGATAAACGGAATCGATCTCTATTACGAAACCATCGGCAGCGGGCGTCCCCTTCTGCTGGTCCATGGCAACGGAGAGGATCATACCATCTTTGATGCTGCCATCGAGGAACTGAAGGAGCATTTCACCTGCTATGCCGTGGACTCCCGGGGCCACGGGCAGAGCACGAATGTGAAAGAACTTCATTATGAAGACATGTCCCGGGACATGATGGCACTGATGGAACAGCTGGATCTTCACGACGTCGTCTTCTACGGTTTTTCCGACGGCGGGATCATCGGTCTTCTCACGGCTCCCCGGTGCGACCGTATCACCAGTCTCATCGTCAGCGGGGCGAACCTCTCGCCGGAAGGGGTCTCTCCGATGCTGCGCATCCTGCTGCGCGTTCTCTATTTCTTCAAAAGGGATCCCAAGATCAAACTGATGATCACGGAGCCTCACATCAGCGAAGACGCCCTGAAAAAAATCAAGGTCCCCACTCTGGTCCTGGCCGGTGAAAAGGATCTGATCCTGGAACCGGAGACCCGACGTATCGCCAACGGCATCCCCGGAGCCGAAATGAAGATCCTTTCCGAGGAAGGCCATGGCTCGTATATCATCCACAACCGGAAGATCGCCCGGCTGATCCTGGACTTCTGCTCCGGATCCTGAAAACGTCTTTGAAAAAAATGCTTCACATCCACGGAATTTTGGTTTACAATAATATACGTATACGTATACTTATGTAAATTTAAGGATTCTGTGGAGGGCTTTTTATGAATAAGAGCCGTAACAACAGAAAAATGCATATCATCGCCGGTATCGTGGCCATTGCGCTGATCCTCTATGCTTCGGTGACCCTGATCTCCATCAAGACTCACACGCAGCGTGCGCAGGAGCAGAAAGCGGCGCTGGAACAGAAGATCGATGAGGTCTCCGAGGAGAACAAGCATCTTCAGTACCAGCTGGAGCACAGCGAAGACGACGACACCATCAAGGATATCGCCCGGGAAAAACTGGGGCTGGTAGAACCCGGCGAGATCATCTTCTATGACGAAGCAAAATAAATAACTCCATATGATTTTGGGCTCATGCAGCGTATCCGCTGCATGAGCCCTCTGTTTTTCTCTGTCAGTTTTCTGTTTCGTCGGTGCCGTTCTCCTCCGCGGAAGTTTCCCCATCCCCTCCGCCGCTGTGCCGGATTCCGGCATGGGAATGGGTGACCACGAGGGAGTTGGGGATCTCACGTCCGTTCACCGATTTACTGGAGTTCTTGGTGATGATCTTTCCCTGATAGGCCATGATGGAGGAGGATCCTCCGTCCATGTTCACCGCCTGATAGGCGCGGTGCTTCTTCAGAAGCTTCGCGCAGTCCTCCACCAGACAGCCTATGCTGTATCCCACCTGCCGTCCGTCAACGATCAGCATGAGGAAATCGCCGTTTTTCGTCTGACCGATGGCACTTCTCGGCTGCAGTCCCCATCCGAAGGAACCTTCCACAACGACCTTGCCGTTGATGATCAGGGCGGGACTGAACTGGAATGCCCATCGGTATTTCTCCGTTTCCGAAACGCCCCACTGGATATGCAGCCGGTTGTCACTCTGCATCCCGAAGAACAGATAGTTGTAGTCGGGAGACCCGTAATCCACGCCGTTCATGACAAAGCTGCCCACGACGGTACTTCCGTTGGAAAGGCCACCCTCATCCAGAAAGCCGCTGCCGTTGATGGCCAGCACTTCATCCTTGCAGAAGGTCTCGATGAGATCGCCCTCGTTGCCGAAATCCTGGGCTTTTTTCATGATCACCTGGCTGGGATCCTTGACCGTTGCCAGGGTTCCCACATAATCCGTTCCCTTCACCTGTACGATGAGGACATTCTCCGGAACGTTCAGTGCCCGGATGATCTCTCCGTACCGGGTATGCAGCGTGGTATCCTCGCAGTCCAGATTGTCGATCACGAGGTTTTCATATCCCATCGCCCGCGCATCCGGATGCTGATCCAGCCACTCTTCAAAGAAATCCTCATTGAGTTCCCAGTACCGGTCGTAAAAGGCCTCCTTATCCAGAGGTCCTCCCTCCGAGTTCTCATCTTCCCGGTCGTTCCAGCTGGTCTGCACCTGTTTCTGATCCTCATTGGCCTTTTCCGCCGTATTCATCACATCATCGATAATGGACTGCGGGATAAAGGAGGTTGCCAGCCACTGATGATTCAGGGTGGACATGGCGGTTTCAATATACAGCGTCCTCCACTTGACGAAGAACGGAATGTCCGAAAAGACGAACAGGCCGTACCCGATCCCCAGCAGCGATGCCAGGATCATCAGGGTGACCAGTGCGGTGCGGATCCCTCTGCGGACTTTTTTCCGAAGACTTCTGGCTTTCTTCTCCTCTTCCACACGGGCCCGGTGCTCCTCATCCCAGAGGAGTTCTTCCTCTTCCGGAGAATACTCCGCCGCCGGCTCGGTTTTTTCCTTTTTTCCCTCTCCCCGGATCTTCCGCAGGACATGATGCACTTCATGCCGCGCATTCCGGGCGAGCGTCCGGCATGCATCCGATGCATTCACCGGTGTGTATGCGTCCGGTTCGCTGATCTTCAAAACAAGGGGCATGATCCGAAGCGGTTCTATCCCGCCCGGTTCTCCCCGTCTCTGGCGAAGAATCCCCATCACATCCGAGACCGTCAGAGTGCCCCCCGTTTTCTCCGGGGCCGCCGTTTCCGTCCGGTCACTCTCCTGCTCAGTTTCGGAGAACTCCTCCGACAGGATATCTTCCAGAAGCGGAGACAGGTCCTCTTCCATGCTCTCCGGGGAAGAGCCGCTATTCAGTTGTCTCTTCCACTGAGCAAGGACTTCCTCAAAGCTCATCACACTGTTCTCATCCGTCTCCGGAACTTCCTCCGGCATCTCCCCGGACGGGGAAAACGGAATGCGGGTGCGATCCTCCTGAGGTCCCTGCGGTGAACGGTCTGAAGAAAAACCTTTAAACACCGTCGTTCCTCCGCATAAAGCACATACTTATATGAGTGTATCTTATCATAGAACCCGGCCGTCTTTCAACTGAAGATTCCATTTTATGTAAACTTGTTTCTGCCCTGTTTTAGTCCGTTATTCTCCCTATTTTTGTGATTATTTCTGTTTATCCTCGCTTTTTGCTTCTATTTTGTTCTGTCATCCGCGATCCGATCCCGGCGGAATTATGGCAACGGAGACATCGGAGATTCATAATCTTTTTCGAAATTGTTCACCGGCCATTCACAACTGATCCATACCGCCGCACTATGATATGGGCAGAGTGGTTCCCTTGGGAACTCACCCACCCGTTGAACGACAATAACGGAAAGGAATAACACTATGAAAATGAAAAAGATCCTGTCTGCACTGCTGTGTGTTGTGATGCTGACTTCCATGTCACTGGCTCTGGCAGACAGTTCCTCCAGCCGTGTGGCCATCGGCTCCGATCTGAACGAAGAACAGATCAACCAGGTGTATAAGACCTTCCGCATCAACCGCGGGCAAGTCACCGAACTGACCGTCACCAACCGTGACGAACGGGCCTATCTCAGCCAGTCGGTGGATGAGAGCATGATCGGCACCAAAGCCATCTCCTGCATCTTCATCGAGGCACTGGATGAAGGAAGCGGGCTGAACGTCTCCACCAGCAACATCTCCTGGTGCACGCCGGACACCTACCGCAACGCACTGACCACCGCCGGCATCACGGACGCCAACGTCACCATCACCGCCCCCTTCTCCGTCTCCGGGACCGCTGCCCTCACCGGCATCTACATGGCCTATGAGAGCATTACCGGAAAGAAACTGGACGAGACGGCAAAACAGGTGGGCTCGGAAGAACTGGCAGTCTCCTCGGAACTGGCCAACGAGATCGGCGATGAAGACACCTCTGCCATCGTCAACGATCTGAAGGCCATTCTGGATCAGACCCGGAACATGTCCGATGAGGAGCTTCGCGAGACCATTGAGAGCATCGCCTCCGATTATAATCAGAGCCTTACCGAAGAGCAGATCCAGAAACTCATCGATCTGGTCCGTTCTCTGGAAAAGCTGGATACCAACGCCCTGATGGAGCGGGTCAATTCCGTGAAGGATGCCCTGCACCGTCTGTCCGATGTGCAGAACACCGCTCAGAACTTCACCGAGAAACTGAAGAGCTTTGTTTCCACCATCGTGGAATTCTTTCAGGGACTGATCAACTAATCCTTCTTTCCTGTTCAAAAACTGCAGAACTGTAGTTTTTGCTACATCCCTAAAACTGCGATAAATGATATAGTATGGTCAAGCAGTATTGCATTAGCAAAAGCATTTTTAATCTATGGAGGATTATTATTATGAAAAAATGGGTATGCCCGATTTGCGGTTATGTTGAAGAAGGAGAAAAAGCTCCTGAGTTTTGCCCCATCTGCAAATGCCCCGGCGAGAAATTCACCGAGCAGGCAGAGGATCTGACCTGGGCTGCTGAGCATGTTGTCGGCGTAGCACAGGGTGCTCCCGAAGAGATCATTCAGGGTCTCCGCGAGAACTTCACCGGCGAGTGCAGTGAAGTCGGCATGTATCTGGCAATGTCCAGAAAGGCGTTCCGTGAAGGTTATCCCGAAGTTGGCGATTACTATCACAGAGCTGCTCTGGAAGAAGCCGATCACGCTGCCAGATTCGCAGAGCTTCTGGGCGAAGTCCTCACCGATTCCACCAAGAAGAACCTGCAGATGCGTGTCGACGCTGAGAACGGCGCCACCGCCGGCAAGACCGCTCTTGCCAAGAAGGCAAAAGAGCTGAATCTGGACGCAATCCATGACACCGTTCATGAGATGGCCCGCGACGAAGCCCGTCACGGCAAGGCATTCAAGGGCCTGCTGGACCGTTACTTCGCCGACTGATTACCTGTTTAAAAAAAAGATCGTGCAGTCCATCGACTGCACGATTTTTTATTGGTCAGATCAGGATCTCGTTGTATGCTCCCAGATACCGGATGGTCTCCGGTCCTTTCTCCAGGTCCCGGATCAGCCGATCCGTTTCCGGTGCATAAACGGGACTCTCCACATCGAAATAGAATTCGAATTCGAAGTCCGTGTCCGGCATCGGGCGGCTCTCCAGTTTCCGGATGTTCACGCCCAGAGCATAGAACTTGGCCAGAACGTTATACAGAGCGCCGGGTTTATGCGGCACCCGGATGATCAGGGAGATCCGGTCGGCGCCCGGATAGATCTCCTGATTCTTGGAGATGCAGATGAAACGGGTGTAGTTGCCGTTGCTGTCCTGTATGTTCTCCTTGAGCACTTTCATGCCGTAGTCCTCGCCGCAGGAGGCCGAACAGATGGCTGCAACATCCGTCCTTCCGGATTCCGCCACGGTTCTGGCGGCAATGGCGGTATTGGCCACAGGATGGACATCCACGTTTTTCAGTGTGGACAGGAAATTGCTGCACTGGCTGATGGCCTGCTGATGGGAGATGATCTCCCGGATCCCGTCCAGAGATGCTCCCGGATTTGCCAGCAGGAAATGATTGATCTTCAGACGGGCACTCTTCACGATATAGAAATTGTGCTTGAGCATCTGATCGTACACCGCATTCACGGAACCGGCGGTACTGTTCTCAATGGGAAGGATCCCGTACTGGCACATGCCGGCTTCCACCGCCCGGAAGACGTGAGAGAATGACTCGAAAAACATGATGGAAGGAGTCTTGAACATCCGGTCACAGGTGATCTGCGAATAGGCACCCTCTGTCCCCTGACAGGCCACGATGGCCTCCGGCGGAAACAGATCCGGCGTATCTGCCAGTGCCTGATGAATGGAATCCATCAGGGAGTCTCCCCGTTCCACGGCATTCCTCCGGGAACGGTCTGCGGCGGAAATGGCATGAAACACCGACTGCGCGCAGTATTTGGCCTCCGGTCCGGCCAGTTCCGTCACCTTGGCGATGAGTTCCCTCTCTCTGCCGGTATCCGGGGTCAGAACGCGGTTTTTCCGTTTCAGCTCCTCCTGCTGCTCGGACAGAGCAAGGCGCTGATCCAGAAGTCTGACGATCTGTTCATCGATTTCATCCATTTTCTGTTCCATGGACAGGATCTCTTCCATTGTACAACCTCCGGGATTAAAAGCACCGCGGCCTGAAGCCGCGGTGCATAGCAAGTCTGATTTCTGAACATACCTGCAGGATCACAGGTCAATTCCACTTCTCTAAGCACTCTATAGGTATATCACACATAAAATGCAGGGTCAATTAACCCTTTCTGGTGTCTTTCATCCGAACAGGATGTTGTTTTTCGTGTAACTGGAATAATTCAGGCTGGCGTTGATGTGATCTTTCATTGCCGTACGGGCAAGTTCCGGGATGTGCATCTTGATGGCACTGGCAATGGCCTCATGATTGTAGATCACGCTGGAGTACCAGGGATTATCCCGGTCCGTGGCCACTGCACGGGTCATGGCTTTCTGATACATGGACAGATACGGAACCATCAGATCATAGCATTTGACGATGTAGGGATCCTCGCTGGAATCCACGATGAGACGGTGGAAGGGCATATCCGCATCGGTCATCCCCTCCTGATCCCGTTTCTGGGCAAACTGGGTAAAATGACCGGCAAGTTCTTCCAGTTCCCGGATCACCTGGGCGGAAGCACGCTCGGTACATACCGCAGCCGCCTCGCACTCCAGAGCAGTACGTACGCGGTACAGGTCGATCATGTCATTGATGTTGAGGTTCATGACATAGTAGCCGGGATTATCCTCGCGGTTGACAATGAGTCCCTTCTCCATCAGTTCTCCCACCGCTTCCGCAACGGGAGTACGGCTTATTCCAAGATTCTGTGCCAGCTGATTGATGTTCAGTTTCGTCGCCGGGAGGATCTTCAGATTGATGATCTGATCGTACATCAGCTGAACCACGACATCTTTCAGTTTCCATTTGGGATTTGCTTTGATATATTGCTGAAGAAGATCATTATTCATTTGAATAGCCTTCCTTTTTCGTAATTTTATATGTATATTGTATCGCATCCTTACTTCCAATTCAATAACTGTTTTCGGTTAAAAACAGCAGTTTTTCGGAAAAAGATACTGGGATATTGCCCATTTTCCCATGGAATGATATAATTCCAACACCAATTCATCAGGAGCACGATCATGCGCAAGGAACTGCCACATTTTCATATCGAAAACTGCATCGGCGGAAACCAGGACTGGTTCCGGGATCTTGTCATGCGGGTCGGCGGATGCGCGGCCGTGACCGCATGCGATCTGTGCATCGTCATGGCGCTCAACGGATACTCCGATTCCCTGATCCCTTTTGACTGCGGTGATCTTAGCAGAGAACATTTTCTGGAGTTCGGAAAGATCATGAAACCCTACCTCCATCCCCGCCTCTCCGGCATCACGAAACTGGAGACCTATACGGAGGGAATGGAATCCTATCTCCGGGACAACACGGACATGGCAGACCGTCTTCATATGGATGCCGTCCCCGGCAGCATCTCCTGCGAAGAGGCACAGGAGTGCGTCTGCCGTCAGATCGACGGCGGACTTCCGGTGGTGTTTCTTCTGCTGAAACACCAAGACTCCCGTTTTAACGAGTATGAATGGCACTGGTTTCTGTTAAACGGGTATGATGACGGCGGCGACAGTATGCTCGTCCAGGCCGTTACCTACGGAGAATCGGAATGGATGGATTTCCCCTCTCTGTGGAATACCGGCAAGGATCTGCGCGGTGGCATGGTCCTCGTCCACCCATAAAACAATCCGAAAGCACACCGGACGGTGTGCTTTCTTTGCGCAATCTTAAGATTTCTAAATAGCGTATCCCCTGCGGTCATGCTAAAATGGAAACAGTAACAGGAAGGAGAGAATTGAAATGGCCCCGACGCTTTATTTTGATCATCGCATGACCAATCGCATCAAGGGCATCGCCATCATCATGATGATGATTCTTCATTTCTTCACTGTCCCCCAGTGGTATCTGCCGGGGATCTCCTATCCCGAACTGTCCACATTCGCCAAGCTGTACTATCAGCCCTTCGAACTGTGTGTTCCCGTCTTCGCCTGTCTCACCGGTATGTTCTGCGGGATCCGGCCCAGCTGCGACTTCCGCTATGCCTTCCGGAAGATCACGGATCTTCTCATCGGATACTGGGTGATCTATCTGCTTATCATCATCGTGGTCCTGGTGCTGGGCACCCATACCTTTACCTTCACCGGGATCCTTCTGGAGATGATCGGATACCGCCGTCCCATCATGATGTTCTGCTGGTACGTCTTTTTCTACATGTGTGCCATGCTGGTCATCGCACTGCTGGACAAGCTTCCGAAAAACAGTCCCCTTCTGTCGGTGATGGCCTATATCATCCTGCCGACGCTGGTCAGCACCATGCTGCAGTTCTGGTGCCGGCACGGAGACGGTTATTTTCTGGAACTGAATGAAAATTTCCGCACCATCTTCATGACCATGGGCATGGGGTATATCGTTTCCCGCTATGATCTGTTCCACCGGTTCTTCGACCGGATCCTGAAGGACAATTTCAAATATCTCTGGATGCGCATCCCTCTTTGGTGTGCACTGCTGTTCGTTGCCTTCATCGGCCGGTTTTACGTCGGTGAGATCTCCATCGCATTTCTGAACCTGCAGGGCGAGATCGTTCCCTTTACCATCCGTCTGGACATCCTCTACGCCCCGCTGTTTATTTACTGTCTGGTCAATCTGTTTGAATGTATCCCCGCCCGACAGGTCCTTCTCTTCCCTCTGGAGGAACTGGGAAGGGTCTCCATGGAGATCTGGTTTCTGCACTGCATCTTCTTCGCCGAAGCGTCGAAAAAGGTGTTCATGCCCATCCTCTACTGGCCCGGACATCCGGTACTGGTCACCCTGTGGGGCCTTGCACTGTGCTTTGCCGCCGCCTGGATCCTGGACTGGCCCATCCGTTTCCTGATCCGGCAGAAAAACAAGCTGTTTCTTGACACTGCTGTCAAATCGGTTTAAATTGTGACTAATCTTACAGAAGGACCATCGATATGGAATCTGCCATTCTCAATGAAATAAAGAATCTGGGGATCGACGCTCTGGCGATCGAGGTCCGGCACTATATCCATCAGAATCCCGATCTGTCGGAACATGAGGAAAACACCCGGGATTATATCGCCGGGAAACTGACGGAACTGGGGATCCCTTATGAGACCGGAATTGCCGACACCGGACTGGTGGCCGTCATTGCCGGTGACCCGGACGGCCCGGTCATTGCTCTTCGCGGGGACATGGATGCGCTTCCCATTCAGGAGGAAAATCCGGATCTGGCATGCCGTTCCCGGAAAGACGGGGTCATGCATGCCTGCGGTCATGATGTCCATGCCGCTGTCCTGCTGGGAGCCGGTGCCTATTTTCAGTCCATTCGTGAAACGCTTCCCGGAACGGTAAAGCTGCTGTTTCAGCCGGCGGAAGAGAGCATCGGCGGCGCGCAGCGCATGATCGATGAGGGCTGTCTGGAAGGTCCTCACGTGGACGCCGTTCTCGGTCTTCATGTGGAACCGTCTCTTCCCGTGGGATCCGTGGGGATCAAATACGGCAAGATGTATGCCTGCTCCGACGAAGTGAATGTGGATATCTACGGCACTTCTTCCCATGGGGCCCGGCCGGATCTTGGAAA
>JAEIGA010014522.1_pt1 | contig 11987 bp, 4 predicted proteins | sample 9270691 | NCBI WGS metagenome assembly JAEIGA01 (sample SAMN17057246, study PRJNA624740) | gut metagenome | biome: biome; isolation source: fecal sample | host: Bos grunniens | place: China: Xizang | collected 2019
AAAGAGCCGTAATCCCCTTTTACAAATGTAACATTAATTATGTCATAGTCATAGTTTTTGTTAACCAAATTGGATAATTTCATTAAAGAATAAACGCTGTCGACAGTGTAATTGCAAACAGTGACATCAATAGTATCCCTATATACAATTAAACGATTTTTTTCTGATTTAATAGTGGAGTCCCTAAGTCCAATGCACTTGGATATTTTAACTATAGAACCTCCATCAGCAAATAAGTCATTTGCATCATTATTATTCCAAATTAGATTAGATATTAATTTGTTGCCTTCAAACTTACAGTTGTAGAACTGTCCATATGCTGAACTTCCGGAACTGTAATACACCGCACCTTGTGTTGCACGATTGTTAGTGAATGTAGTATTATAACAATAAACTGAACCATAATTCCTTATTGCTCCACCTTTTTCAGCTTCAAAAGTATGAATTCTGCTATAATGGATTTTATTATCCTTTAAAGTACAGTTTATCAGTATTAACTGACCATAATTTACAATCGCAGAATTAAATCCAGAAATTGTTAAATTGATTAAAGTCAAACTACCCTGCCTTGGGACAAATGCAAAATGATTTTCTTCACTGTTGCTAGAACCAGTCAATGAAATTTTAGCGCCATTACCATTAATAACAATAGGTTTGCTACCTACATCGAATAAAAAGTAGTGATGTGCAAAAACATCATCATTAGGTCCATTAGGAGTGAGTTCATCATGATATCTATTATATGTACGGAAATCATTGCGGTTAATATACCTAAAGTAATGTTCAGAATCCAATGTATAATCCTTTTTGTTTAGATTAATTATAAAATTGGATGCATCACTCTTTTTAAATCCAGAATAGAACTCTGATTTGAGCTTCTCCAAATCATCGAAATCGTATTTGCCAGTTTTATTTGCTTTATAACTTTCAAGTGACCTGTAATCTAAACAGGACCCAAATTCAAAAGTGTTACGTGTATCTTTTGTAAAAAACTCATAAAGATCTTCAGATCCATATAAAATAACCATACTGCCATCAACAGCATGTATTGTATCTTCTGCAGTAAAACTACAATTGAGAAGGTTTGTTAATGAGTTTGATTCCGCATAAATGCTTGCTTTCAAATTCGGATTAAATGCATATGTCCTTACATCATTTGTATTATGGTCAAATGTACAGTTCTGGAATGTTGCCTGATTTTTATTATAGATTACAGATCCGGGAGTATCTGTTAAAAGAGTCCAGGCATCATTTTTACTAAAAGTACAATCTGAACAATAAAGATTTCCATTATTCACAAAGACACGATAAAATGTTTTAAATGTAAGTCCTTGAATTGAAGCCTGGGTTCCTGATTCCATGGCAATAAAGTTATGATGATATCCATCTTCAATAACTGCACCATTACCATTAATGAATAAGTTACCAGTGGTCAAATGAATGAGGTATTTATGGTCTTGATCATTATAAAAGCTGTCAGAAATCTTATATGTACCCGGTTTTAAGTTTAGTATAATAACATCCGCATGGAAGTCTTTACCGGATATCTCTTTTAGAACATCTGCAAATTCTTTACTATTTGAAATGGTTACATTATATATGATTGCACCATAGCCATCCAAAAAGACATAACGGCGCATATTCTCTCCAATCTCGCTATATGTGGCATTACCATCCATCATAAATTTTTCATTAGTGTGTATCGGCATTAATGCTGCATAATTTTCACCATAAAGATTTATAGGTAATATAGAATATTGATTAAGCACTTTAACATTACTAATGCTTTTAATAAGATAGTCTCCATGATATACATCAACTGTATAGTCGCCCGCTGGAACATCTAAACAGAAATATGCGGTATTATTGGTAACATTAGATACAAATGTCTTATCTGCAATTTTAAATGTAATACTCTCATTTTCATAGCTAATAGAATCGCTATTATTAAAGAATCTTAGTACGAAATAATCACTCATATTGTATGTGAAGGTTTTTGGCTGTATTGTGATTTTGTTAGTGAAACTTTCTTTAGTGACGTTATTATGAGCAGTAACCTGATATGTTCCCGGTTTCAATTTTAACACTTCACTAAATGTAGCAATACCTCCTTCTGAAACAGTATGAATATACTCGTTAGAATCGATGTTTAGTGTGAAAATCACTTTTTCACCAGGGTTTAAGAAATTACCGTCCATATCTTTGAATATTGCAGAATAAGTTGCGGAATCCCCATCGGTTCTAACAAGGTCATAACCAAAAACACTTATGTATTCAGATTTTAATTCTAAATGTCCGAATGTTTGTGAACCGTATTTAAAGGATAACTTATGTGTACCAGTTTCCAGTGGAATATAATTTACTTCTAGTCCATTAGCAGTAATCTTTTTATCACCAAGGATGAACTTTTTATCTGAAGACAGTTCAATACTTTCAAGCAGGTATTTTGGTGCAGCCTTTTTAAAAGTTAATTTTATGGTTGAAGCCATATTGTTATAGGTTCTGCCATCACCACTTACGCTCACGGTGTTATATCCTTTATCTGAATGTGATTCATCACTGCGTGGCCAGGTATGATATTCCATTAATTGATTACTGAATGATGGTGAATTTGTACCCCACCAGTTTCCATCAATATTAAAATTACCTGAATTGAAGACATCTGTTCCTTTATTCGCCCTATTGGATATGAATGCATTATTATTTAAATTTAATGTAATTCTAAGGGAATCAGTGTATATTGCGCCACCTCTTTCTTTAGCCACATTATCTATGAAATAAGTTTTTGAAATAGTGGATGTGCCCTTATTATTTATGTATATTGCACCACCATCACCTTTTTCGACATGGTTAAAGAGGAAAGCACTATTTTCCACGTTATTGACTGTGCTGGCGTATATTGCACCACCATGGTTTTCAGCCCAATTATCCCTAAATGTAGAATCATATACGTTGACATTACCACAGCTGCGCACTGCACCACCAAAACGTCTTGTTACACCACCATCTGCAAAATTATTAGTGAAAGAACAATTATAAAAATTCAGGTTAGTGCTTCCAGAATCACTATAAATTGCACCACCATCACCTGCATTAGCATGATTTGCGAGAAATATTGAATTTATAAAGTTAACATCCCCGCATTTACTGTCTATGTATATTGCTCCACCATAATCAGAATCTGCATGATTGTACGAGAAATACAAATCCTTTACATTTTTTGCAATTTTTTTAGTGTAAATTGCTCCACCGTGACCATTTGCATGATTGCTGCTAAATGAGGATTTGCCTTCAAATAAAATATATTCGGAATAAATCGCTCCACCTTTACCAGAAGCAGAGTTACCCTCAAATAGGGAGTTTTCAATAGCAATCTGACTAGATGTATATATTGCACCACCTTCATCGTTAGTGGCCTCATTTTTTGAAAAACTTGAATGGCTAATTACAACGTTTCCATCATTAGTTTTGTATATGGCTCCTCCAATCTTTGCCTTATTGCCTTCGAAAGTACAGTTATATATAAATATATTATTATTTCCATATATGGCTCCACCCTTCACAGCATTATTATTTTTAAAATTACAGTTTTCGGCAAAAATTTGGCCTTTAGCATATATTGCTCCACGTTTATTTGAAGAAAAACTTGAATGTGTGACATATACTGCATTTTCGCAATGAATCGCACCATCAGCTGCACCAGTATTGGATGTGAATGTTGAATCTTCAACAAACATTTCACCTTTAGAGTATACAGCACCAATATTATTGCTATCAAATTTAGAACTTATGATGGTTAAAGAACCACGTTCCACATTATTGTAAATAGCCACACCAGTATTAATATCTGTGAAAGTACAATCAATTATTGTGTATCTAGCAGAACCAGAGATGAAAATAGCACCGTTAATTTTATAACTGTTTTTTATGATTAAATTCTTTAGTGTAATGTATCCAGATTTGGATTCAAATGCACCACATTTATTATCACAATCCAAAATATGACCTTGACCATCAATAGTCAAACTTTTATCCAAGTTAATAGAGGAACTTTGAGTGCTCTTATAATCTTCATCTAAAAATATGGTAGATCCCCCTTGAGCATTATCTATAGCATTTTGCAGGTCACTGAAACTACCCTGTGAGGAATCTCCCAATAAATCGTTATCAATTTCACTATTTCCAATTAATGAGGCTTCACCATCACTCAATACCGGTTGAGCTGTTGAAACATCATTATCCTGTGTTATTTGCGTGTCATTGTTTATGTCCTGCGCTGATACTGCAGATATTGAACATAATATTATGAATAGGAGCGTACAAATAACAATAATCTTTGATTTCATGAATAAAAACTCCCTTTTTTATCTTTTAACAGTTATTTTAACTGTTTTACTTGTCGCTTTGTAGTATTTAGTTGTTTTAAACTTAATAACTGCATTATGATTTCCTTTTTTAGTTAATTTATTTATTTTAAATGTAGCCTTACCTTTGTTGTTAGTTTTTGCATAATAAGTTTTACCTTTAACTTTTAGGGTAAGTTTAGCTTTTTTAACTGCTTTTCCCTTGCTGTTTTTCAAGGTTACTGTGAATTTTTTAACTTTAGTTTTAGCTTTGAATGTTTTCTTTGTAGCTACCAATTTTGTTTTTTCCTTATTTATTTTCACAGTAACAGTTTTACTTGCACTTTTAAACTTATTATCTCCATTAAAGGTTATGGTTAACTTCCTACTGCCTGCTTTAGCAGTTTTTAACATTTTACTAGTTATTTTAAAAGTTGCTACCCCTTTGGAATTGGTATAAGCAGATCCAATATATTTTCCATTTAGCTTGAATGTAATCTTTTTACCGCTGATAACTTTACCTATGACGTCTTTTAGGGTTATGCTATAGCTTTTTGCATAATTAATTACAAAACTGGTTGTCTTTGTAGTGATTTTTGCAATTATAGGAGCAGAATCCTTTGTAACTGTGAAATTATATTCAATTGAGGAATTTACATAACCTTCCTGTACGAAAGTTAGATGACTGCTGTAATTTCCTAAATCTAAATTAGTAATGTTGAAAAATGCAAATCCTCCGTTTACAGGAGCAGTATAGGTTTTTCCAGCAAGCATGGTTAAAACAGTACCATCCTCCATTGGCACATTGCCAAAGTCAACATAAACCATGATATGTAATGTATCGCCATAGTTGATGTTTTCTTCATAAAGCGGAGATAATGTTACTGATTTTAATACTAATGGTGAATCTGATGTGGTTTTGTTATCAACTGTTACTGTTGCGTTAGTTATCATAACAATATTGTTTGAACCTGAACTTGCAAGATTATCTTTAAATTGGGTGCCGTTAATTTCAAGTGTTAAATCATTTAATACTGTAATCGCTCCCCCATTAGATGCACTATTATTTGTAATGTTGGAATTGATGATTCCAGTATCGTCATTAAATACTAATGCACCACCAGTTTCTGCAGTATTTTCATTAAACAATGAATCAGAAATATTCATCATATCCTTTGAAAAAATTGCACCTGCAGCCAAAGCGAAGTTGTTGTTGAATGTTGAACTGTTTACAATAGCCTGATTTTCTGTAACCAGTGCCCCACCATACACACCTGCACCATTATTTACAAAAGTACAATCATCTATGTTAAAACCAGCAGTTCCTTTAGAATATATCGCTCCGCCATCTTCATCAGCACGATTGGATTTAAAATAAGAATTAGTTATACAACATTCGCCACCAACTAAGAATATGGCTCCACCATCATGAAATGCATGATTATCATAATAATTACTTTCATTTATAGTATTATTATCGCCTGAAACATAAACTGCTCCACCATTATCCAAAGCAGTACAATTTATAAAAGTACAATCTCTAATGACGTTATTATCTGAATAAATGTAAACTGCACCACCGTCACCTGTTAAACTGGAACAATTATTAAATGTACAGTTAGTTATTGTAGTGCCTTTTCCAAGTAAATATATTGCACCACCATCATTTATTGCTTCATTATTTTCAAATATTGAATTTTTAACTGTTATTCCATCGGAATATATGCAAAGGGCTCCACCATGATCCATTCCATAGTCATATTCAAAATAGCATCCGTCTATAACACCATTTTCTCCTGACCAGTCAACACATCCTTCAATAGCTATATTGTTTACAAAAATACAGTTGGAAAGAGTTCCATTCTCTCCGAACCATTCAATAATATTATAAGAATCCTCCAATTCCCAATTGATGAAAAATATATTTTTTAAAACTACGTTATCTCCTTCTATGCAAAAAAGACCTGACATATTTGCAGAACTTCCATCAAACCAGGAATAATTTCCGTCAATGGTTAAATTGTCTTTGACTTTGATTGGAGCTGTATTTTGATAAGTATAATTATCTTTTGAAAGAATAATTGTTGCACCTATTGGAGCATTTTCAATTTCATCCCTAAGTTCATCAAATGTCATAGAGTTATTATCTTTCAATTTAGGGTTGTCGTCAGTAGATTTCAAACTATTATCAATTTCATTAAACGTTTCTTGAGATGATGATGCATGCTGTGCTTTTTCATCAATGCCCATGACATCATCGCTTTTACTCGATTCCAAACTATCTGCATTATCAGATATGCAGACAACATCTTCTGTTACATCACTACCTACTATAGCGTCATTATCTGCTGCACTTGCAGTGCCAAACATTAAAAGACACAGCAGGAATAATGTAACTATTATCATCTTTTTGATTTTCATTTAATCACTTCAATACATATATACCATATGAGATATATAACTCATTATTTAAATAAATTCAGTAAAACATAACTTACACTGAATAGATTCCCATAAAAAATTTATTTTAACTAATAACATGTGAAAATTTTTTTTATTTTATTAAAAATCTCTAGTACATTGCAAAATATTTATCAAAAAAAACATTAACTTAAGGTAAAATTTTAATTAAAAAAAAAAAGCAACGATTAAACAATACTTAAAAATCAAATATTTACGAACAATTCGTATAAAACGTATGATATAGTTCGCATACTTATCAATTTAGGCACTAAAACTCTGATATGGAATTTATTTTTTGAGGATTATAAAATTTTTGAAAACCAGAACTAGCATTGGTTATTGTAATTCAGTGCGTTTTTCGAATTATAATAGGATTTACATTTAATGAAATTTCCATTACATTTATATAAAATGTTTTCAAACAAATAGGTAATTATGTCAAGCTTACTCTTGGGAAAAGATAATGATTTAGATGCATCCAGTTCTATAATAGAATAGAGGAAATTTCATATCTGACAACTTAGAACTGACTGAAAAGGAATCAACACCAACAATACTGCTTACAGGAATTAGAAGTATGGGCAAAACTGCACTGATGAAAAAATTAAAAAAGGATTTTCAAGATGATTATGCATTTGTCTACATGAATCTGACAGGGATGGTAAAATTCAAAAAGAAAGGCAAAATAATTCGTTTCTGTTTCATGAGATTATTCTAGAAGTGCATCATAAAGGCAAAAACTCAGTTGTAATCTCACCAGGAGCAATATCCATAATCCCCTAACATTGGATTGAACTGTAGCTGTGAAACTGAATAACATGATAAAGTGAAATTTCATTGCTAAACAATTTAATTTATATCATTTATATACTATAATTTTTAAATATAATAACATCACATGGCGGGATTAGTATAATGGCAGTGCACATGAACAAAAGTCATGAGGAGTTGGTTCGATTCCAGCGTTCCGCCCCCTTTTTTTAAAGTTGGTGATAGAATGATGGAATATTCTGACGCTAAATTCAAGAAAATGCAAACTCAATTGCAGGAATATTTTGATAACTTTTTTTCAAAAGAAGATTTTTTATTCAGACTTGACTGTGATGTCATGGATGTCTGGAATCTTTATTTGGACAGTTTTCCTGATGAAATCCAGGGAATATATCATAAAAAGCCTTGGCATGACTGTCAAAGATGCTGGTCCTGGTTCAAGTCAATGGCCAATGTAGTCATGATTGATGATAATTATGAAATTAAAACATTATTTGATTTTGAAACAATCCCCGAATATCAGGATGTTTTCAAGACATTGGATGAATTTCTAAAAACAAAAAGTGTCAAAGATTTATTTTTGCATGATAAGCCCTCTGTTGGAGTTTTCCGGTCATTTGCCGAATATGATGATGGATTTGATGAAAACCATCACTTTTACTTGGACATTCCAGAAAAGTTCTATGCAGACACGGACGAGTTGAATACAAGAATCGGAGATGCTCGCACACAAAGAAAACTGTTGGAGGACACTCTGAATCTGATTTCATCTGATGCAATCGATACCGTGTTGGAGCTGGTCTATTCAAATACCCTGTATAGGTCAAATCAATGGAATAATACTCTTGAAGGATTGAAGGAAGTATTTGAAGAGTTTAGCCAAATAGATCCAAAGTACGATTTGAACAACTGGTTCTGGAAGAAATCGGCCACCCTGCCTCGAAACATTACCCATATCAAAAATACAAGTATAGGTGCCTTATTGCTTGACATTAGCGGAGGGATGGACTTGGAACAGGCGGTCACAAATTATGAAAAAATCACTGCCCCCACTAATTATAAAAGACCTAAACCAATCTATACAGAAGAAATGCTGGAAGATGCAAAAAGGAAAATTGCCGAATTGGGTTATATGGACAGTTTGGAGCGCAGATTTGCAAAGCTTGAAGACATTTCAATCAACAATCTATTGTTTGCAAACAGGGACGTGAAGGCAAGCATCGGCGAAAGCGTGTTTGATGTGCTTAAAAAGAATGTTGCAAGAAAGGTCCATAATTTTGATAAGGTTTCAGATATCAGTCTGGAGGAATTCATTAATAATGTCCTTCCTAATGCACAGGAAATAAGCCTGTATGTAGATTCAAAACTAAAAAACAATTTCGTTTCGCTTATTGCGCCATTGAATAAGGATGCACCAAGCATGTTTCAATGGGATAATCCATACAGCTGGACTTATGAAAACAACATTACCGACAGCCTGATGAAGGAACAGGTTAAGAAGATGGGCGGTGATGTTGATGTCGATTTGAGATTTTCCATTCAATGGAACGATGAAAAATGGGATAAAAACGATTTGGATGCTCATTCAACAGAACCTGATGGCCATGAAATCTATTATAGAGACATGAAAAGTAAAAAAACAGGCGGCTGGCTAGATGTGGACATTATCAATCCTGTCGAAGGCGAAACCTCAGTTGAAAACATTCAATATAAGCATAAGGATAAAATGATTGAGGGAGAGTACCTGTTCAGAGTCCACCAATACACTTATCGTGGTGGAGATGACGGATTTAAAGCTGAAATAGAATTTGACAATATAATATACAGTTTTGATTATCCTCATAAGCTTTCTCAAGGCGAATATGTTAAAGTAGCCAAAGTCGAACTTAAAAACGGAACATTTACGCTCACTGACCTGTTGAACAATGGAATGAATTATTCAAATATCAACCATTGGAATGTCGCATTGAATGATTTTGTTCCAGTTTCCCTAATCTGTTTCAGCCCAAATTACTGGAACGGGAATGAATTTGGAAACAAGCATATCTTCTTCATGCTGAAGGATTGCATAAATGATACAAATCCAAGCGGCTGGTTCAATGAATACCTGAACAATGAACTGCATCCCCACAGAAAAGTCATGGAGGCATTGTCTTCAATAATGAGAGTTGAAGATACTGAAAACCAGTTGTCCGGTGTGGGATTTAGCTTAGGCAAACTTGGAGAAAACAAAATAACAGTAAAGGTCAAAACAAATAATATCAGTAGGATATGGAATGTAATTATATAGGAGGAATAAAATATGTGGATAGAAGCATTATCAAAGAAATTAAGATTTGAATATAAAGGTTTGATTAGCATTGAAGATCTTTTCGATTTGAGCTTGAATGATTTGGACGATATTTACAGAAACCTTAAAAAGGAAGCTGATGAATACAAACAATATTCTGCGGATTCTCTGTTGGATAAGGATGACGAAAAGGATGAAACCTATGAAGAATTGCAGTTAAAAATAGATATCGTGACTGCCGTATTCAATCATCTTAAAAAACAGCAAGAAGAATTGCAAAGACAAATTGCTCTTCAAAATCAAAGAGATAAGATTTTAGGCATAATCGCCGATAAGGAAGATGAAGAGTTAAGCAATAAAAGTATTTCAGAATTAAAAGAAATTTTAAATAATATGTAAATTTAAATTCTTTTATTCTTTTTATTTTTTTAGGTGATTTTTTTTGAACAATGATAAATCTGCAATACTGACCGAAATTGAAAGGATTAGGGACGATAATAAGCTATTGGAGATTTTTGAAGACAGTGATGATTTTGACATACGATACGGCATTGTCAATCTCATTGATGACGATTCGATTCTATATGAAATTTTTTCAAATGAGGAAAATCCCTTAATCAAAAGCATTGCCTTGGACAGGATTTCAACAGATGTCTTTGGCTATGATGGTTTCAATTGTCTGGACGATTATGAAAAGATTACCTATATTAAAACCCACAGCGATGAATCGCTATTCCATGAGGTTGCAGAAAAGGATAAAAATTTAAATGTAAGGATAGCTGCAATCCTTAAAATTTCAGATAGGGATTTCCTTTTGAAAATTGCCGACAACCATGATGATTATGACACCAGAATTGTTCTTTACAAAAAACTAAACAACAAACCACTTATAGAAGAAATAACCAAAGAAAACCTCACAGAATCCCGCATAACCCTAGTCAAAGACCTAGACAATGAAAAATTCCTAGAAGATATTGCCACCAATGACCCCAATTTGGAAATACAAATTTCGGCCTTAAAAAAGCTAAACAGACCTCATCTTTACTTTACCTTCTTCAAAGATGCATGGGAATCTGATGATTTAAGGCAATTTATCAAAACCCTTGCCCTAAACAGGATTCCAACAGATATAAAGAATTATGATGATTTCGACAAAATGGATAAGTTTGAAAAAATCATCTATATCGAAACCCACAACGATGAATCGCTATTCCATGAGGTTGCAGAAAATGAGTGGCATTCTCAGGTGAGGATAGCTGTAATCCATAAGATTTCGGATAAGGATTTCCTTTTGAAAATGGTCGACAACCCTGTGGATTATGACACCCGAATTGTCCTTTACAAAAAACTAAACAACAAACCACTTATAGAAGAAATAACCAAAGAAAACCTCACAGAATCCCGCATAAACCTAGTTAAAAATCTAGACAATGAAAAATTCCTAGAAGATATTGCCACCAATGACCCCAATTTGGAAGTCAAGATTTCAGCCTTAAAAAAGTTAAATAGGCCTCTTTTTTACTTCAATCTCTTTAAAGATACTTTGATGCTTGATGATTTAATGAAATTTATCAGAACTCTTGCCCTAAACAGGATTCCAACGGATTTCAAGGATTATGATGATTTCGAAAAATTGAATAAATTTGAAAAGATCATCTATATCGAAACCCACAACGATGAATCGTTACTCCATAATGTTGCAGAAAGGGAGGGGGATTTCTATGTGAGGATGGCTACAATCCATAAGATTTCAGATAAGGATTTCCTTTTGAAAATGGCCAACAGTACTGAGGATTATGACACCCGAATTGTCCTTTACAAAAAACTAAACAACAAACCACTTCTGGAAGAAATCACAAAAGAAAACCTTACAGAATCCCGCATAAACCTAGTCAAAGACCTAGACAATGAAAAATTCCTAGAAGATATTGCCGCCAATGATTCTGATTTGGAAGTCCAGATTTCGGCCTTAAAAAAGGTAAATAGGCCCCATTTTTACTTTGATATAATAAATAGTTCAAATCAGGATGATTTAAGACAATTGCTAGAGAACATTAAAGATGAATCAAAATTAATGGATATTATATTTTTCTTCTCTTCAAATGACTTAATTGTTGAAA
>JAEIGA010014523.1_pt1 | contig 11987 bp, 9 predicted proteins | sample 9270691 | NCBI WGS metagenome assembly JAEIGA01 (sample SAMN17057246, study PRJNA624740) | gut metagenome | biome: biome; isolation source: fecal sample | host: Bos grunniens | place: China: Xizang | collected 2019
CCGCATCATCGGTCTGGGTGCATTGAAATACTTCATGCTCAAGGTGGATGCACGCCGCAACATGCTCTTCAACCCTAAAGAATCCATCGATTTCAACGGCAACACCGGCCCATTCATCCAGTACACCTATGCCCGCACACGCTCTATCGGCCGCAAAGCTGCCGAGGCCGGCACAAAGACCGAGTTCACAGCACCCGAGAGCATCAGTGAGAAGGAGTGCAACATCATAAGAATGCTCAATGAATTCCCCGCAGTTGTACGCCAGGCCGGCACAGACTATTCACCATCGGGCATTGCGAACTATGCTTATGAGCTTGCAAGGGAGTACAACCAGTTCTACCATGACTTCAGCATCTTACGCGAGGAGAACGAGGAGACAAAGGCATTCCGTCTGTTGCTCACCGACAATGTAGGCAAGGTCATCAAGACTGCGATGAACCTGCTTGGTATTGAGGTTCCCGAAAGAATGTAATCAAAACTTTGCACAATGGCCAAGAACAAGCACTATGTGGTGTGGAACGGCATCCAGCCGGGCATATACTCCTCTTGGGAGGAGTGTCAAGCGCAGATAAAGGGCGTCAAGCAGGCTCTTTACAAGGCGTTTGACACTCTTGCCGAAGCGGAACGGGCATATGCATCATCACCGGGAGAGTACATTGGCCATGGTGCAAAAGGTAAAAATAAAGAAGCATCGGCGACACTGCCAGCCTGCATAATCCAGAACGCACTGGCTGTTGATGCAGCCTGTAGCGGAAACCCGGGAATGATGGAGTACCGCGGTGTCTATGTGGGAACAGGCGAACAGCTGTTCCACTTTGGCCCCATGTTCGGAACGAACAACATAGGCGAGTTCCTCGCCATTGTACACGGCCTCGCATTCCTGAAACAAAGAGGCATAGACCTGCCGATATACTCGGACAGCTACAACGCCCTTTTGTGGATAAAAGGCAAGAAGTGCAAGACCAAGCTGCCGCGCGATGAAAAGAGCGAACAGTTGTTCCAGTACATTGACCGAGCCGAAAAATGGCTCAGGGAGAACAACTATACCACAGTTCTGATGAAATGGGAAACCGAGAAGTGGGGTGAAATCCCCGCTGATTTCGGCAGAAAATAACAGAAGGATGGAAAAACTCAAAGTATATTTCCGGCATATAAAGGAGTGGATGTTCCGCGACCGTTTAGGGCGTGGAATAACATTCTTGCTGAAATATTACTTTGCATTCATTGCACTCGGGATTATATACAAAATCTTTTTCCTTGTATTCAACCGGGGAGGTGAAAACTGTTCGTTAGGTGACTACATGGATGTAGTGTTACATGGCATGAAGCACGAATTTGCCGTTGCCGGTTACTTTACGGGCATTCCGTTGCTCTTGACCATTGTCAAGGTCTTCCTGCATATTCCACTGCGCATTTTCTACAAATGCTACAATATCGTCATTGCCCTTGCCACATCGTTGGCTTTTGTTGCGGACATGACACTATACCCATATTGGAGACACAAGCTTGATGCTGCCGATGTGGTGATATACATTGACTCACCTGCAAACGCTGCAGCAAGCGCAACAGTGCTCCATCTGACACTGCTTGCCCTGATTTTGGCAGCACTCACATTCATCATATACAGATTGTTTGCGTACATCTGCCGCGAGGAGATCAAGGACATCAAGGAGCCACTGGGTTCAACAGCACACAAAATTTCAAGCAGCGTCACATACACACTCGTTGGCGGATTCATCTTTTTGGGAATAAGAGGCGGAGTTACAGAATCCACAAACAATGTCGGCACGGTATACTACACAACCCGCGAAACACTCAACCACGCAGCCGTAAATCCGGTTTTCAGCTTTCTGCATACACTGGCAAACATGGAAGATTTCAGGAAAGAGTACAGTTTTTTCAGCAATGAGGAGTGCGGGATGCTTTCAAACGGTCTATATGTGCAAGACGCACAATTGGCTGACACGCTGTTGAACAGCAACCGACCCAACATTATAACCATCATCCTTGAAGGAATGGGCGGAGTTTTTGTCGAAGAACTGGGAGGCATGGAAGATATAACGCGCAACATCAATCGTCTATGCAAAGAGGGAATCCTGTTCACAGCGTGCCACGCAAACAGTTTCCGCACAGACAGAGGTGTCCTGTGCACGCTGAGCGGATACCCTTCATTTCCAAAGACATCCGTCATGAAGGATATGAACAAGAGTTCAAGATTGCCATCGCTTGCAAAATCATTGAAAAAAGCAGGCTACTCAAACACATTCCTGTATGGAGGAGATATAAACTTCACGAACATGAACGGATACCTCTACTCTACCGGTTATGACAGGCTTCTCTCCAATCAGGATTTCACCAAAGAACAGACTGCCACACATAGTTGGGGAGCCGGCGATAACATAACCTTCGACAAGCTCTATGAAATGGTCATGAGCCAGGGCGACGCCCCTTGGCACATAACATATCTCACATTGAGCAGCCACGAGCCATGGGAGGTGCCATACGACCGCATAAACAATGACAAGATTGCAAATTCCTTTGCTTTCACCGATGAAATGTTGGGCAAATTCATCGACAGGCTAAAGACTACTGACAAATGGGAGAACACCCTCATCATATGCATTGCCGACCATACAGTAACCGGCTACCCGGCACATATGAAACAAACGGACAGGAACCGGAACCACATACTGTTCATGATGCTTGGCGGTGCAACAAAAGAGCCCAAGCAGATTGACCTGATATGTAACCAGACCGACCTTGTTGCAACCATACTCGCACAACTTGGACTTCCCATTGAGGATTTCAAGTTCAGCCGCAACATTCTGTCACCCGAGTACACATACCCGTTTGCATACCATTCATACAACAACGGCATAATGTTCATAGACTCAACCGGACATAGTGTGTACGACCTGGACGGAGAGAGAGAGATGACAATGCCTACAGTGGGCAACAAAAACAGAATAAAGAAAGCAAAAGCGATACTACAAAGCACATACAACGATTTCTTCAACATGTAACGGATGTTACGGAGTAATATAATACCATTATTATCATGACAAACATCGGGCGATTACAGAATATAAAAAGGCGTTTCGCCAACTGCTTCAAATATTGCAAAGATGCATACAAGAAGAGCTATCTCGGCAAGAAGATGAAAGAGAGAAACCTGTTCCGCGCTATTTTACAGAATGCATTGCTCTCCTATGCCATACTTCTGCTATGCCAATTCATCTTCCTGCTGAGCAACTACAATGAGTATTCAAGCGTATTGGGGAAGGAGAACTGGTGGATGCTCATCAAGGGCAACATCGTTTTTGCCACACCGGCTGTCTGCTACATGAATTCCTTATACATCCTGCTTCTGCTTTTCCCGTTGCACTACAAAGAGGGAAAGGTCATGCAGCAGATAACCAAACTGGCTTATGTGATACCGAACTCCTTGGGAGTGCTTGCCGAATTATGCGACTGCATTTACATTCGTTTCACAAACCAGAGAACCACATTCAATGTTTTCAAGGAGTTCAACAACGAAGGCAACATCGTGCAGATAATAGTCAACAATGCCATACAACACTGGTTGTTGCTTATAGGTTGCATAATAATCATATGGGGATTGCATAGATTTTTCACTCCTGCGAAAAAGGACTTTGGCAAATCACTCCTATGTCATGTCAAGATATGCAACGATGTTGCAAGGTATTACATATGGCGCATCATTGCCTTTTTGATTATTGTACCACTTATGATTATAGGAATCAGAGGTGGTACAGGAAAGGCCGTGCGTCCAATAACACTCATCAACGCCTACGAATATGTCAATTCACCCGAAGCGGCAGTATTGGTCATAAACACTCCCTTCTCGGTAATACGCACTGTCATGACCAGAGCATTCGAACCAAGACACTGGTTCAGTGAAGATGAACTGAAAAGGATATATACACCCGTCAAGCAACCGAAGCCCAATACCCCAATGAACAAGAAGAATGTGGTAATAATCATTCTTGAAGGGTTTGGCAAGGAGTACATCGGAGCCTACAACCAGCGCAGCACCGGTACATTGACCCCTAATCTTGACGGAATCATTGCGAAGAGCAAGAGTTACCTCTACTCATACGGCAACGGCAGCAAGTCAATTGACGGTATGCCGTCGATACTCTCCAGCATCCCGATGTTTGTCCAACCGTTCGTAACATCAGATGTATCACTAAATAATATAAGCAGTATTGCCAAGGAACTTGGACACATTGGCTATAATAGCTCATTCTTCCACGGAGCGCCAAATGGTTCCATGTACTTCATGGCTTATGCCAACCAGAGTGGATTCAACCAATATTACGGCCTCACAGAATATGAGGAGCTATATGGTAAAGGTGATTATGATGGAACATGGGCCATTTGGGACGAGCCTTTCCTGCAATACTATGCAAAATGCATGGACGAAATGAAAGAGCCGTTCATTACATCTGTATTCACTGCGACATCGCATGATCCATACAACATCCCTGAAGAGTACAAGGATGTATTTCTGGGAGGAGATGACCCGTTCCTTAAAAGCGTGCAGTATTCAGATTTCGCATTGGGACAATTCTTTGAATATGCAAAAAAACAGAATTGGTACAACAATACACTGTTTGTCATAACTGCAGACCATACCAACCACAGTCTGGAAGAGCGTTACCGCACGGCATCGGGCATGATGGAGGTTCCGGTAATATTCTTCTCACCTATCGGAGAACATCCGTTTGAACCGGGGATGGACTCTACAAAGATTGCACAGCAGATAGACATTATGCCTACAGTACTTGACTACATTGGATACAACAGACCATATATTGCTTTTGGCAAGAGCCTGATATCAACCCCTGCCGAAGAGTGTTATGCAGTCAATTACGGTCATGAACTGTTCCGTTACTACAAAGGCGACTATATTCTGCTCTTTAATGGAAAGAAGAACAATCCGCACCCTATATCATTATATAACTTGCGTGATGATATTCTTATGGAAAAGAACATACTGGGCAATTGCGATGTTCAGGATGAAATGATACAGGATGTGAAGGCTATCATACAACAATACATGAACCGCATGGTCTATGATAGACTGACAATTGAAACTGACAAGAATTAGTTCTGCTATGGCAACCGTAATCTACCCCTCACCCATATTCGGCCCTGTCAAAAGCCGAAGACTTGGAATCTCGCTAGGCATCAACCTGTTGCCCGGTGACGGCAAGATGTGCACATTCGACTGCATATATTGTGAATGCGGTTTAAATGCCGAACATAGACCCAAAAGCGCGTTACCTACACGCGAAGAGGTTGCCAAAGCACTTGAAGAGAAGCTTGTCGAGATGAACTCGGACGGCATAATGCCCGATGTCCTGACCTTTGCCGGCAATGGCGAGCCAACGATTCACCCACGCTTCGGAGAAATCATCGATGACACCATAGCATTGCGCGACAAGTACTGCCCGGCAGCCAAAGTAAGTGTGCTGACAAACGCTACGCTCATAACACGACCTGCCGTCTTTGAAGCATTGAAAAAGGTCGACAACAACATACTTAAACTCGATACCGTAAACACCGACTACATTACATACACTGACCGCCCTACCGGGAAATATGACCTCGAAGCAATAACAGCCCAAATGAAGGCTTTCGGCGGAAAGGCTGTAATACAGACAATGTTCATGAAGGGAACGATAGACGGCAAGAGTGTCGACAACACAGGCGACTGTTATGTAAAGCCCTGGATGGCGGTTGTAAAGGAAATTGCGCCACGGGAAGTCATGATATACACTATTGACCGCGAAACTCCCGTAAAAGGGCTTGAAAAGGCCTCTCGCGAAGAACTGGACCGCATTGTTGCCATGCTTGCACAAGAGGGCATAAAAGCAACAGCTTCGTATTAAAAAGACGAGGGTGACCCAAAAGTTATTTTACAAAGAGAGCAAACCCTGTCAGAGCATATTCTGACAGGGTTTGCTTGTTCTTAAACGGAGTTTTTGGATCAGTTCCTTTTAATATATACTTCTTATAGTGCACTTGCTATTCCCATAAAGGATGCCGCAATAAAGATATATCTTATAAGTTTTCCGGCAAACATAACACCCAACACCTTGAATCTATTCACGCGCATGATACCCAAAACCACAAGCAGAACCTCACCAATTGCCGGGACAAAGGAGATTGCAGCCGTCCAATAGCCATACTTCTGTATAAGCAAATCGGCACGTTTCATTCTTTTGTTGGAAATCTTAAAAATCTTCTGGACCCCCTCCTTGCATGTCAAGTATCCAAGCATATAACAGGTAACACCGCCCAAGGTGTTGCCGATTGTAGCCACCATGACAAGAGCTACCGGATTCAGCCCAAGTTTCAGAAATAGAGCCAAGAGCAACTCGCTTGCTATTGGAACTACCGAGCCGGAAAGGAATGACAAAATACCCATTCCCCAATAACCATACTCTTGAAAAAATGTTGTTACCGTTTCAACCATAATGATTGGGTTGCTATTGCAAGCATTACTATATTTACAACTATAAAATACAAATTAATCCGTTTTGTTTGCTTACCCGAAAAGAGATAGGTCGCAAGCACAGTCAAGAATGGAAGTTGCCAAAAGTAGAACAGCATAGCGCCATTACCCACAAAACAGTATAACAGAAGCAGATATGCATCTGCCACCATTATAAATGAGAGTCTGCGACGCAAATGTGGTTTTGTGGGATATGCACTTCTCACGAATGTTGCCACAGCCGGCAACATGAGCATCAAGGCAAAAACCAGCAAAATTATGGAAAGATGCGAGTTGCCACCTACAGACAAGCTAAAGGCTGCATTGATTCCGGTAAGCACACTGTCGGCCAGCACTCCGCTGCCCCCAAAAACATACTCAGTTCCAAGAATAATCCAAAACGGTGTCAGCAAACCAAGCAATGACGCAAGGAACAGCCTTGCAGAGAAAACATTCACAAATAGGCAATATACCAGATACAGTGGAATCAAATAAAGCACAAATGGAGTGACAAAAGTCATGAAACCCAGTATCATGAACACCGTGTATAACAACTTTATGTAATTTGCACCATATTGATTACATGCAAACAGCGCCACAAGTGACCGTACAAGAAGCAACGATGTAAGTGCCAATATACCATTACCGTTTGCAAAAGGCAGAATGGCAACCATGCAGAAATAGAGTGCACCGACCCATTGCACACGCTTGTCAAAGAATATCTGGTCCGAAATCAGCAAAGCCGAGGCTGCATATAGCAGTATCGACACGAGCCTTGATGTCACAACCCCCAAGAACGAGAAATCCTCGGGAAGTTCAACAGGAACCGCCGATGCAGGGAACCAGAAGGCCATGAGCATCAGAATCAACGAGAAGGCTAACATCCGGATTGGTGTAAACCTTCCCGAAACAAAACGACCGTGCAGCGTTTTTTTACAAATCAAAGCCTATATCTCCTCTAAAGTACTTCTTCTCGTATTTTATAGCATTGGCCGAACGGAAAGAGCGCTCAAGAGCCTCGGCGCGTGTAGCACCATATGATACAGCCGCAATAACACGACCACCGGCCGTGACAATCTTGCCATCCTTTTCGGCTGTACCCGCGTGGAAGAGGATACTCTCCTTCACATCCTCGAAACCGGTCATCTCGAAGCCCTTGTCATAATGCTCGGGGTAACCACCCGAAACAAGCATCACACACACGGCATTGCGCTCGTCAAACTCAACGGTTGTACCGGACAAAGTACCAGCAGCCACCTTTTCGAATAGGCCGACAATATCATCCTTCAGGCGAAGCATAACCGACTCGGTCTCCGGGTCACCCATGCGCACATTGTATTCAATCACCATTGGCTCACCCTCTACATTGATGAGACCGAAGAAGATGAAACCCTTATAGAGGAGATTGTCCTTTACAAGACCATCGACTGTAGGTTTGATTATTCTGTCCTCAACCTTCTTCATCCACTCTTTGGTAGCAAATGGAACAGGAGAAATAGAACCCATACCACCGGTATTGAGACCGGTATTGCCTTCGCCGATGCGCTTGTAATCCTTAGCCTCGGGCAGAATCACATAGTCCTTGCCGTCGGTGAGCACGAATACCGAGCACTCGATACCATCAAGGAACTCCTCTATAACAACGGTTGCCGATGAGTCACCGAACATACCGTCGAGCATCTCGTCGAGACTGCGCTTTGCCTCCTCCAATGTCGGGAGAATCAACACACCTTTACCGGCGCACAAGCCATCGGCCTTGAGTACATAAGGAGCCTTCAAACCCTCAAGGAAACGATAGGCCTCCTCTTTCTCGGCAGCTGTGAAAGCCTTGTATGCTGCTGTGGGGATATTATGACGCTGCATGAACTCCTTTGCAAAGTTCTTGCTACCCTCAAGCTCGGCTGCAGCCTTTGTGGGGCCAATTACAGCGACACCCTGGAGTCTCTCCTCGGCTACAAAGTAGTCATATATACCCTTTACCAATGGATCCTCGGGACCTACAACAACCATTGTAACATTGTTTGCAAGCACAAACTCGGCAATGGCCTCGAAATCGCAAACTGCAATGTTTACATTCTCACCGACTTCCTTTGTTCCGGCATTACCCGGAGCAATGTACAACTTGTCAACCTTAGGACTCTGAGCGATTTTCCAAGCGAGAGCGTGCTCACGGCCTCCGCTACCCAAAAGCAATATATTCATGGTATTATTTCTACTTTAAATCGTTAACATAAAAATTATTTATCGTCTCTCTTGCCACCGCGCAATGGTTTGAAACCGTTCTTGTATGGCGACTGGCGTTTGCCGTCACCCTTGCGGTCGAATGGTTTGCGGGCACTGCCCTTGCCTGCGAACTTAGCGCCTTCGCGGCCTTCGCGTGGAGCACGACGCTCATCCTTGCGCTCACCGCGTGGTGCACGGCGGTCGTCCCTGCGCTCACCGCGTGGTGCGCGGCGGTCATCGCGAGGAGCAAAACCCTCGCGGCGTTCTTTTCTCTCACCGTCACCTTCGGCACGCTCTTTGCGTGCAGGCTTTTTACGGGCCTTGCTGAAATAAGCCTCAAGTTCGCGACGACGGCGCATTGACTCGTCATCAATCTCGCTTGAGTAGTTTGCATCATTGTTCTGGTTCTTTGTTGCGCGCTCTGCACGGGTCTCTCCATCAAGACCGGTGAGACGCGACTGGCGCTTGAGCGGAGCGTAATCCTTCTTCAACTCATTACCCTCGCCACGGAACCCCTTATACTTGCCCTGGAAAAGCTCATACTTGCGGAATTCGCAGTCAAGGTCACCGTTGAACAATGGTATTCTTGCCGAAGCCTTGAGACCTATCTGGTCAAAGCAGTCGTAGTTGTTGCTGATGACCCAAGCGACATTGCCCTGGAACGCATGTTTGAGGCGTGCACCAAGATCCTTATACACCTGAAGCAGTTTTTCGGGAACAAGGCGCTCTCCATAAGGCGGATTCACAATCATGATTGCAGGCTCAGAATGTTCCTCGAAATCCTTGATGTCACGACATTCTATTTCGATGCACTCGTTCATCATCGCCGACTTCACATTGCGGCGTGCACAGGCTACCATACGGCCATCTACATCGTAGCCATAAATCTTATGCTTGAATTCACGCTCGGCCGAGTCATCCTCATAGATTGACTTGAAGAGCGCGCTGTCATAATCTTTCCATTTCTCAAATGCATAACCCTGGCGGAACACACCCGGAGCTATGTTGCGCGCAATGAGCGCGGCCTCAATAGGCAATGTTCCCGAACCACACATAGGGTCAATAAAATCGCACTCACCATGCCAATTCGTAAGCATGATCATACCGGCAGCGAGCACTTCATTGATTGGAGCACGGCCAGTCTCAACGCGATAGCCGCGGCGGTGAAGCGACTCGCCCGAGCTGTCAAGCGCAAGAGTACACTCCTCGCCGGCAATATGTATGTGGAATATGAGATCTGGGTTGTTCAGACGTACCGAAGGACGCTCGCCATACTTTTCATTGAAGTAATCGGCAATGGCATCCTTCACACGATAGGCAACGAATTTGGAATGACGGAACACCTCGCTGTACACAACAGAATCTACCGAGAATGTTGAGGTGGTATCAAGATACTGTTCCCAATCGAAGGCCTTCACAGCCTCATAGACTTCGTCGGCATTGGTTGCCTTGAAGTGGAGGAAAGGTTTCAATATACGCACGGCTGTTCTCAAATGAAAATTCGCCTTGTACATCATCTCCTTGTCACCGGTAAAAGAGACCATGCGACGGCCAATCTGCACATCATTTGCACCCAATGACACCAACTCCTTAGCCAAGACCTCTTCCAATCCTTGGAAGGTCTTCGCAATCATTTCAAATTCACCCATAATGTAATAAAAATAATCTTTGGGACTTCCCCTATAAATATTATGCAAAGGAACAAAAAAAAGCAATGCAAATCAACAAATAGGGTTGTTATTTGCGATTATTTGAACTACATTTGCGTCCAATTCCAACACCCGTTTTCAAACAATGAGAAACAAAGCACGATTTTCGTCATTCATCATACTCTTGAGCCTTGTATGTACAACACTTTTCTTGTCGTGTGGCGACAAAGAGGAGGAATCGACAGACAACAGCAAGGCTTCGCACGCAATGACAAAGACATTTCCACCTGAAATCCCCGCAAAGATCGTCTTTGCCGGCAATACAATTGACCTCACATTTCAAGACCGCCGTGAGCGCATGGACAAGGAATTATTGTCTTTCACATACGCTCACACGAATACAATGCTCATCATTAAGCGTGCAAACCGCTTGTTTCCCATTGTAGAACCCATATTGAAGGAATATGGCATACCCGATGACTTCAAATACCTGATGATTATTGAAAGTAACGGCGACCCCGAAGCCATATCACCGGCAAAAGCCGGTGGTTTGTGGCAGTTCCTTGAGAGGACAGGACGCGATTACGGACTGGAGATCAATGACAGGATTGACGAGCGATTCCACATTGAAAAAGCGACACGAGCAGCTTGTAAATATCTGAAGGACTCGTACAGGATGTTCGGCGACTGGATTACCGTTGCTGCCAGCTACAACACCGGCCGCGCTAACATAACCAAACGACAGGAAAGCCAAAAAGAGAACAAGGCCATAAATCTTGTATTGCCAAACGAGACTTCACGCTACATTTTCCGCCTGATGGCAGCGAAGACCATCCTTGAAAACCCTGCAAGATTTGGTTTCATACTGCGCAGCAGTGATCTCTACCCACCAATCCCCATAAAACGCATAGCAGTGGCAAGCGGTGATACCATTGACTGGGCCGACTTTGCCAAGGAGCATGGGCTTACATTCATGCAGTTGCGTGAAGCAAACCATTGGATAAGGCGCACATATCACTACAACAGAGCAGGCAAGCTATATAAGGTACAGATTCCCAGTAAAAGCGCCCTACGCTACAACCCATCCAAGACAAAGGCACACAATCCAAAATGGGTGATAAAATAAAACAATAAAACCCGCGGATTTTCCGCGGGTTTTTATCGTCTATCGATATATTATCAATAGTTCTCCGGTTTCAACTGGAAATATGCCTTTGGATGCGCACATACCGGGCAAATCTCAGGCGCCATCTTGCCAATGTGCAAGTGACCACAGTTGCGGCACTGCCAGATGCAATCCTTGTCGCGGCTGAATACAAGACCGTTCTGAACATTCTCGAGCAATTTCTTGTAACGCTCCTCGTGTACCTTCTCAACCTTTGCTACAGCCTCGAACATTGCAGCAATCTCAGCAAAACCCTCTTCGCGAGCCTCCTTTGCCATTGCCGGGTACATATCGGTCCACTCATAGTTCTCACCGGCTGCAGCGTCTACCAAGTTCTCGGCTGTGCTACCGATACCGTGTACAAGTTTGAACCACATCTTTGCATGCTCCTTCTCCTGGTCAGCTGTCTCCTGGAAAATTGCAGCCA
>JAEIGA010014524.1_pt1 | contig 11986 bp, 10 predicted proteins | sample 9270691 | NCBI WGS metagenome assembly JAEIGA01 (sample SAMN17057246, study PRJNA624740) | gut metagenome | biome: biome; isolation source: fecal sample | host: Bos grunniens | place: China: Xizang | collected 2019
GCATTGGTTGTTGCACAGATTTTTTCAAACTCGGCTTCTAATTCGTCCATAAAAAGTGGATCGATTACTTTGTGGATATTTTCAATTGATGTATAGTGCATTCCGCCGGTTCTGCGAGTTTCTGGGTTCAATGTTGATTCAAAAACTGCACCAAAAATTGTTGGGCTGATTTCGTGCCAGTCAAATGTAGCACAATCCTTTACCAAAACATCCACTATTTCTTGAGTAAAGTTTGGAATTTCAATATCTTCTGCGGCAAAAAGTCCACCGTTTACATAAGGAAATGGTTTTAATTTCAAATCATATTTGTCACGATTTTCAAGTTTTGTATCTAATCCTTTGAAAAGTTTTATCAAACCTTCACGCAAATCTGGCAAATTAAAAGATTTTATATAATCTTCAAAACAAGTGCGACTTTCAAAAAATCCTGCATCTTCTGCATACAAACAAAAAACTAAGCGAACACAAAGAATATTTAAACTGCGTAAACTTTTTTCATCTGGGTTGATGTATTCTTTTATAAGTGCTTCGTAGAGCTTGCCAACTAAAATTCCCGCTTGTAAACTGATTTCTTCTTCACGGCGGATTTTTTCGTTTTTTGTATCAACTAAAAATTGTAAACGGTAATATTCCTTTTCAAGATTTTCAAGCAAAATGATTTCTGGTTCTGCATGAAGATTGTTCATATCGTGAATGTGAATTTCTTTGAAATTTGAAACCACAATCCAGCGTGGGCGTAGATCGTAGGGGAGCTCGTCGGCGTAGCGCTTTGCTTGTTGATAGGGAGTTAAAATTGCACCGTCTGACTGTGGATAAGCCTTTGTTAGGTCAACTTTTGAGCCTTTTTGTTCGATTAAAACTTTTGTACTATTTATAAATCCGTCAATAAAACTTGCATGTGAAAGTTTTACAGGTTTTTCAAATTCGATGTAGCGAGAAGGATTTTCAATTCCTAAAACTTCTTGTAATAGTCCAATCCAATATCGTTGAGCTTCTTGTTTTTCTGCACCTTTATCTTTCCAATATTCTGAAAAATCTTTTGCGTTTTTTGTTTGTTCTACAGTTGCCATATAAACATTATAGCAAGAAAAAGGTGTTTTGTTTACTAGAAAACAGGGAATGACCAAAAACAATTTTCTGTTAAACATTTTTGAAAATATTAAAAACTAATTGGGAAATAATAATAAAAGATTTTCCCAATATTTTGGGAGGAGTTGGCTTTGAAAAGCTGGTAAACTTTTTGGGGAAGGAAAACCATCTATTTCGAAGCGAAGTTTTTTCTTCCCCAAACCCCAACCTTTCCTTGCACGACCAAAGACCTTGCCGGTCTCTGGACTCTGGGCATATTATGTTGGTTTTGGAATTTTAGAGTTCTGTTTTTTACATGATTGGGATTGCTGTTAGACAGCGTGTCGTGGGTAGACAGATATATTTTAGGTAATTTGTCTAAGCCCAAGTTGTAAAAAAAATACTTGAACACTTTTAATATGTATTTGATATTATTATACCAAAAATCTTGCGAATCTAAAATATCCTGTGGTATAATAAATCAATTTGAGCAAAATTTGCTCGAAAATTACTTTCAATAGGAGAAAAGATAAACACTTCTCCTGAAATAGCGTCGAAGTGTTTATCTGCAAAGTTTGCGTTGCAAACTTTCTTATCAAAATGCTGTTTTTCACATTCGTTGCAAAACAGCATTAAAAGTCAAATCGAAAATTGATATTTTCTCATTGACTTTTAAAATAGGAGAAAACTAAAAAATGAGTTCACAGTATTTTGGACCAAATGACCGTCCACCTTTGGCTCGTTGGATTCCATTAAGTTTCCAACACGTGTTTGCTATGTTTGGAGCAACAATTCTTGTTCCACTTTTAACTGGCTTAAGCCCTTCAACTGCTTTGTTTACAGCAGGAACTGGTACATTGATTTATATTCTTTGTACAGGTGCAAAGGTTCCAGCTTTCTTGGGGTCTTCTTTTGCTTTTATTCCAGCTTTAACAGGAATTAGCCAACAGTACGGTATTGAATACGCTTTAGGTGGTGCTCTTTGTGCTGGTATTTTCTACGCTATTGTTGCAGGAATCGTAAAAATTGCTGGAACAAAATGGCTTGATAAGGCTTTGCCACCAGTTGTAATTGGTTCTGTAATCATCGTTATCGGTTTGAATCTTGCTCCAACTGCTATGCAATCTGCAATGTATGATGGTGCTGGAAATTATTCTTTAGTTTACTTTTCTATTGCAATCGTAACTTTGGCAATTGCAATTATCGCAAGTATTTTCTTAAAGGGATTTTTCAACACAATTTCAATTTTAATTGGTCTTGTGGGTGGATATTTATTTACTTTGATAATGGGCCTTTTCTTCCCAGCTTATAAATTAATTGATTTTACACCAGTTGCAGAAGCAAAATGGTTTGGGCTTCCTTTCTTACAACAAGCTGCTGATGGCTCATATTTCTGGTTAGCTCCAAAATTCAATCTTGTGGCAATTATCACATTTATCATCGTTTCTCTTGCAACAATTTGTGAACACTTAGGTGATACAATGGTAACTTCTCGTGTTGTTGGTAAAGATTTCTACAAAGATCCAGGACTTCACAGAACTTTGTTAGGTGACGGACTTGCAACTGCTTGGGCTGCTGTTTGGGGTGGTCCACCAAACACAACATACGGTGAAAATATCGGTGTTATGGCAATTACAAAAGTTTATTCAGTTTGGGTAATTGGTGGTGCTGCTGTTTTTGCTTTGATTTTATCATTCTTCCAAAAATTTGGTGCTTTAATCCAAACAATTCCAGGACCTGTTATGGGCGGTATTTCAATGCTTCTTTACGGACTAATTGCTTCTAGTGGATTACGCACAATCGTAGAAAGCGGTGTTGATTATCAAGATAAGAGAAATCTTACAATTTCTTCTGTAATTATGGTAATTGGTATTGGTGGCGGAATGTTACAATTCGCTGTTGGAAAGAACTTCACTTTCTCTCTTGGCGGTGTAGCTCTTGCAACTTTGGTTGGAATCTTCTTAAATCTAATCATTCCTGTAAAAGCTAGTAAAGAAGAAAAATCAGAATAGATTAATTGATGAATGCAGGTGGATAATTGCTGATTTTGTGACTGTTCACTTGCATTAGCTTTTTTATTTATCAGTTAGAAAGCAAAAAAAATCCCGAGAATTGAATTTCCTTCAACCTCGGGATTTTTTTTATCAATCTAACTTAGATTATTTTGCTTTTGCAATAACTGTGTTGAAAGCATCGATTAGGTGATTTACAGAAATTGTACAACCACTTACAGCATCTGTTTTTCCGTTTGCATCAAGTGTGATGAAATCTGTACCTTGGTTTTCAACGATAGCTTTTTCTAAAGCTTCAACTTGTTCGAACCATTCATAAGCTGCTCCAGCGTATGCTTTCATACCGTAGTTATAACCTAGAGCTTTTTTTGTTGAATCTTTGTTTGTTTCATCGAAGAATACAGATGTGATTTTTCCATTGTTATCAACTGTTACTTTTACAGTTACTGTTGATTCAGCACCTACAATTTGATCTTCGTAAGTTCCTGCTTTTAGTTTGTTGCCACAGCTTGTAAAAAGTACCATAGCTACAAGAAGAGCAAAAATAATTTTCTTCATAATAACACCTCTTTCCTTTGGGGAAGTTTTATTGTAAGACTGTCTTCGCCATTGATTTTACGAAAATCTAAAGTAGAATACTGAAAATCACAAAATCATTGTCAAAAATTCACTAGCCTTAGGTATCAATATAACAAAGGAATGGTAGTAATGCAAGTTGATTTTATCAACAAACCCTATGAAAATATGATTTTTACTTAAAATTTACGTTTTATATTAAATACTAGATTGAATGTTTTAAAATCACCCAAGTGGCTCCTCGTCCGCCTTCTGTTCTGTCTGGATGGCCTGATTCACCTAGTTGATAATGACGTTCTATGTAATCATGGACAAATTTTGCTAACACTGGTTCTGTTGAAGAATGGTTGCCTTTGCCGTGAATTATCATTATTTTTGTGAGTTTTCTTCTAGAACATTCTGCAATAAATCCATCTAATCGAACCTTTGCTTCATCTTTTGTAAGACCATGCAAATCAATAGAAGCTTCTGGAGCCATTGTTTTAAGATAGCCTCGATCTAATTGACTCATTTTTTCTTTAAGTTTTTCTTCTTCAGCATCCTTATCAACAACTCCATATCGACGAAGCCACAGGGTCATAGGATCTATTTTTTCTTTTGAAGCTTCTTTTGCTTGTTTTTCTGCCTGTTTTTTTTCGGACAAGGCTTTTTCTTGAGCTTCCAATGTCTTTTTTACCGGTTCAGTTTTTTTATATCGCCATTCTTGGCCAGTGGATTTTTTTTGATTTTTTGCTTCTTTTTCCATTTTTTCAAAAGCCTCTAAAATATCCCCAAAGGATTGCTTTTGTTTGGAATTTTGCTCATTGTCAATTTTTTTTGCCATTTTGACTACCAACCTAATATTATTTAATTGATTTGGGAAAACTTTTCTAATTCTTCTTTTTGGATTAAAACACAATCTGAATTTAAAATCCAACCTCGTCTATTATCTTCTGTTTCTATTGAATACCAATTTGAAATTGAATCTAAAATAAGAATTTTATCTCCCATGGAAAGTTGCATAACAGTGTTTGCATTTTCTTCAGGAACGGTTTTTACACTGGAGCCAAGGGAAATTCCTTCTTGTTTATGGGTGATTACAAAAAAGTAAACGGAAAGAACTAAAAAAACAAGGGTAAGACATAAAAATGTAACAACTAAGGATTTTTTCTTAAAAGTTGAAAAAATAAATACCAATGTTAAAAATATTATTAGTAAAATAAAAAAAACTATTGTACAAATTGTTAAAATTGATTTTTGACTAAGTTCCTTTTCTAAGGTTTCATACACAACTTTAGATTTATCCATTTGAACTGAAGTTTCATTATCATCCTCTAGGATAAAGGCTTCTGGAAAACTTGCAGAAAAATTTTCTTCAAATAATTGAGTGTTTTGCTCCCATGAAGAAGTTTCTGGATTTGTGGATTTTGTAACTTTTAGTGTTTTTTCTTCAAGGAAAATATTTACTGTGTTTCCAGCATAATTTCTAAATACTCCAAAAATTTGGGGAAGGGAAAAAGTTCCTTCTTCCAAAGGAATTATTGTAAATTCAGCCAAGGGATAATTTTCTGTGGAAAATGTTCCAATATGATATGGAAGTGATTTTAAGTCCTTGGACTTTTCTAAAATCATTTTTGTGTCCAAATCATAATTGATATTTACAAGTTCGTTAAAAAATTTACCGTATATGGTGAAAGTGGTTGGTTTTCCAACTTCTAAATTTTTGGGGATATCTGTGGTTAGGTTTGGTTGTAAAAGTATTGGGTTATCATAAACGGTGATAGGTAAGAATTTTATGGAATAACTCCACCAATCTATTCTCGTTGCTAGGGATGGAATTGTGTATGTTCCTGCTTTAGAAAATCTGAAATTTAATTTTATGATTGTTCCACGCTGACCATTTTCTATGTATTCTTCTTTGTACCAAGATTCTATTGTTACATTTTGTGGAGTTGATTGAACTGTGGCATTTACCCGAGCTGGTAATACCCCTGGAATTTCCAAGGTAAATAAACAAGTTTCACCCGTAAAACAATATTCCTTTTCTGGCTTAATTCTAAGACTGCTCCAAGAAGCTGCAAAAAGTGAATTTATTGTTATAAAAAGAGTGATTAATAGTCCAATATATCGCTTGGTTGATTTTGAGTTTCTGTATTTTTCCATTTGTCTTGTTCGCTCTCCCTAATGATACTAAATAATGTATCTTCAACTGAAGAATGATATTCTGTTTCGGAAACAGGTGTAAGATTTTGATTTCTTGCACTTGATGTGGAAGTATTTTCCATAAGTGAAAGTTCAAGGTTGATTTTTGCATCAATGTTTGTGTTATCAATTAATAAAGCTTGTCTAAAGGCTTCAGCAGCTTTTTCGTATTCTCCATGTTTGTGGGCAATTATTCCCATATTGTAATAAGTGGAAAATCGTAAATTGTCTGGAGCATCTGGAGTAATTGCTTCTAGTTTTTCTAAAGCCGCAGTTTCTTCATCTTGCATAATGTAAGATGATGCAAGTCCAAATAAACCGTATTGCAAAATTTCTTTATCCTGGTTGATTTCAGCATCTTCAATTACTTTTAAAAATCCTGTTGTGGATTCTTGATAATCTTTTTGGTACCATTTTAATGTGCTATATAAAATGGTTTTTGCAGATGAAAAATCATTAGAACAGCCTGTAATCAAAAAAACGAATGAAAAAATAATTAATTTGTTCAAAAACTTTTTTGAAAACTTAATATTCAATTCTGCAAACAGAATTCCAATGATAACTAAAATAAAGGCTAAAACAATAAATAGTTTGTATCTTGGAATTGGTTTCATTTCATAGGTGATTCCAAGGTCTGAAGATTGACTTGAAGGTTTTATTATATCCAAAACCTTTGCAATGCTTCCAGTTTCAAGGGAACTAATATATTTTATTGTGTTGTAATTGGTGATTTTTGTTTTGTTTGAAAGTCTTTCCACAATTTCTCTTAATTCTCTAGATTCTAAGGTTGTGTAAACTGTTCTTTTTCCGTCTCCGGAAAGAACTTCTGCCCCTTGTTCAGAACCAAAACCGAGAATTATAACTTTTATTCCATAGGAGGAAGCTGTGAAAATTGCTTCTTCTAGTTTGCCTTCTGTTTCATCTCCATCTGTAAATAAAATGATTGTGGATTGTCTTGATGATTGACTTGGAAAGGATTTTATGGCAGTGGTGATTCCTTTTGCTAAATTTGTTCCCGGAGTGCTAACTAAATTGGGAGAAAGGTTTTCTAAAAGGTTTTCTACAGCATATAAATCTTCAGTTAAAGGAACTGCAACAAATCCTTCGCCCTTTGCAAGAATTACAGAAATGCTTGTTCCTGAAAGTTGTTGGGTTAGAGCCTTTGCGTATAAACTTGCTGCTTCTAGTCTTTTTGTATCGTGATTTATTCCAGCGTCTTCTGCATTCATACTATAGGAAATGTCAAATACAAAGGAAACTGCTTTATCACTTGTTTGTATTGCCACTGGTTGAATTCCCCAATAAGGATCTGCTAGGGCAAAAATTATGGAAGAAAATGCCAAAGAAAAACAAATCATTCTAAATATCAGTCTTTTTATAACGTGTTTTTTAGAAAAATTATTAAAACTTGTTAAGGCATTTCTAAATTTTATATATTGAAAAATTCCTAAAATGATAGCAGGAATTAATGCAAGAAGCCCATATAATGCTTTTGGATTGTTTAACTGAAATGTCATAAAACTTCCTTTAGGTAAACTCTTCGTAAAAGCCATGCAATTATAATGATTATTATACCAATTGATAATACTTGAAGATAATAGCTTTTTGTTATGTTTTTTATTTGATATGTCTGAACAACAGATTCTTTTTTAGTAATTGATTCTAAAGTTTGTGAAAGATTGTCCAAGGTTTCCACTGAAAAATATGCACCACTTGTTTCGGATGCGATTTCCTTCATTTGTGTTGTATCAAATCCAGATTCAAGATAAGCAGAATATTTTTTCCCTGTGTTTGGATCTGTGTATTCAACAGGAACAGAGCCTTTCGTGCCGATTGCAAGAGTATAAACAGCGATGTTGTTTTCCTTGGCAACTTTTGCAGCTGTAAGAGGATGAATAGAACCTGCATTATTTTCACCGTCTGACAAAAGCACAATACATTTTTTAGGAGCCTTTGAGGTTATTAAATGATATACAGCAGAGGTTATTCCTGTGCCGATGGCAGTTCCTTCTCCAAATCGTCCTAATTGCAAAGAATTTACTTGTTCCATAAACATTTTATGATCCATTGTTGGAGGAACTAATAAGGCTGTTTCTGAAGCCATGGCAACAAGTCCATAGGCTGCCCCAGGATTGTTTTCTGTAATAAGTTTTACAGCTTGTTTTGCAGCTTCCAATCTATTTGATGTTCCAATATCCAACGCTGCCATGGAAGGACTTGTATCAATAACAAAAATGATTTCTGAACCCCGAGAAGTATAAACCTTTTCTTGATGAGAAATTATAGGATTGGCAAGAGCTGTGCACAAACAAATAAATCCAAGGGAAAAAAATAATTTTGCAATAAACGAGGCTATATTTAATATAGGATGTTTCCATTCAAAAGATTTTCCCTTCCAATCTGATAAAACCAAGGGAAATGAAATTGTTGAAAGAATTCCGAGTTTTTTTAGAACAAAATAAATTGGGATAAGTAAAAGCCAAAAAAAAGCTTGTGGATTTTCAAAAACTAACATTTATTAACCTTTTATAAACTTCTTTGATTTGCAAGAACAGTGAAGGCTTCTATCAAATTTTCTGAAAGGGAACTTCGTTCCACAAAAGAAAAGCTAGAATCTTCTTCTTTGCCTCCAGAAAATCTAATATAGTCGCAGCGTTCAAGTACTGAAGAAACAACAAAAACCTTGTCTTCGATAAAATCTGGTAAAGTATCTTGAAAAATGTTGTTTATTTCATACCAAATTTTAGAGGATACTACAGAGTTAAAATTGTGCTTAAAGCGAGTTGATAAAAACTGTCTTGTAATTATGGATAATTGTTTTGCAAAATTCGAATCATTATATTTTGCAGATTTTTTGTTTAATTTTTTTATTTGTTTTACAGTTTTCTTTAGATTTTTCTTTGAAATTCTATTTTGAATATAATTATTCCAAAATGAAATTACCTTTTTTGTATGGATTAACAAATAAACTGTCAAAGACAAAAAAATGATTATCAAAAAGAGAAAGATGTAAATTAACCATGTTGTTCCTGGAATCAACAAAGGAGAAGCTACCGGTCTAATTTCATTGGTGCCTGTTTTTTTTACAATGGATTGTACTGTAATTGAAGGAATATCTATTGCAAAACTAGTTGTTAGAGATTGGGAATATTTGGATAAATCAATTTTTGGTAAATCTAAGGCTCCCACTTTCCATGGAATACAAGAAATTACAAATTGATAACTACCATCATTCCCAATAAGTTTCATAGATAATATGTCGTAATCAGGATTTTCTGGTAGCTGAATATCAACGGTTAAATTATCTGTTAAATTGATATTTGTTGTAAAACTGTATCTTATTTCGATAATGTCTCCAATGTAAACATCTTTTGGCAAAACAGTGAGAGTTTCATTCATTAGAGTTTGGGAAAATCCTGCAAAAAAAACAAATAGAAAGAAAATGCAAAAAAATGATTTTTTCATATTCTATTCCTTAGGGCAAAAAAGCGAGTTAAAACCGCTGCTGGATCGTCTGCTGTGGAAAGTGTTTGAGGTGATACTCCACGTTTTCCGCAAATGCTTTTAAATCTTTCTTGTCGATCTTCAAATGCTTTACGCCACATTCTTTTGAATAAGGTGTTTGAAGTTGGTAAAAGTTTTGATTTGTTTGTTTCCACGTCAACAAAGGGAATACAGCCAACTTCAGGAAGCTCAATATCTGTTCTGTCTGTGCAGCAAAAGGCAACAACATCGTGTTTTTGTGCAAGACGAGCTAAATCTGCTTCGTAGCCAGTGGTTCTAAAATCAGAAAATACAAAAACTAAGGCACGTTTTTTTAGCATTTTCAATGCAGCTTTTAATGCACCTTGTAAACTAGAGCCTCTTGGTGTATTTTCAGCAAGAGAATCTAATTTTGTGAAAATCAGCATAGAATGGTCTTTCCCCGCTTTTGGAGCACAAGAGAATCGAGTTTTGCTATCAAAAAAAATAGCTCCAGTTGGACTATTATTTTGCTCAGCAGCTAAAGTGAGTAGGGCTGCTGCTTCTGATGCAACTTCCACTTTTGTTTTTCCTCTTGAGCCTGTCATCATGGAAAGAGAACGGTCTAAAATAATAAAAAGCACAAGTTCTTTTTCTTCATCGAAGGTTTTTACAAAGGGTTTTCCCATACGAGCGGTTACGTTCCAATCGATATTACGGATATCATCTCCTTGGAGATATTCACGAACACCACTAAATTCAATTCCTTGGCCTTTGTAAATTGAACGAAATGAACCAGTCTTCATTCCGTCTGCAATTCCCCTTGCAAGTAACTTTAGCTTTGAAGAACGAGCTTTTAAGCTATCGTGATTTTCTAAAATATGCATTATGGAACCGGCATCAAAGAAAGAATTTTATCAATTAAGTCATCTGATGTAATTCCATCAGCAGCAGCTTCATAGGAAAGTACCAAACGATGACGCAAAACTCTATTTGCAACAGCTTTCACATCTTCTGGAATAACAAAACTGCGACCTTCAAACATAGCGTTTACCTTTGCACATTGACATAAAGCGATACTTGCTCTTGGAGAAGCCCCAAAGGAGATATAACGCAAAATATCATCTCTTTCCTTTGTATTTCGATTATTTGCTTTTTTTCCAGTATCAGGGCGAGTAACGTTTACAATAGAAACTATGTATTCAATAATTGCGTCATCGCAAACAACTTCGTCTAAAAGTTCTCTACATTTTTTTAAATCTTTTTCTGAAAGAACTTTTTCAACTTTGATTTCAGTTCCTTTTCCCTTGTTTTTTACAATTTCAACTTCTGATTTTGCACTTGGATAATTAACCATAACTTTCATTAAAAAACGGTCTAATTCTGCTTCTGGAAGATTGTAAGTTCCCTCTTGTTCGATAGGGTTTTGAGTTGCCAATACGAAAAAAGGTTTTGGTAATTCGTAAGTTGTTTCACCAATTGTAACTTGATTTTCAGCCATTGCTTCTAGTAAAGCTGATTGAACCTTTGCAGGAGCTCTGTTGATTTCATCTGCCAAAACAATATTTGTAAAAACAGGACCTCTTCGAACTTTAAAATCTCCAGTGGCTTGTTCAAAAATCAAAGTTCCAGTTAAGTCAGCTGGAAGTAAGTCTGGTGTGAACTGAATGCGTTTGAAGTCAAGACCAGAAATATCTGAAACAGTTTTACAAGCCAAAGTCTTTGCAAGGCCAGGTACACCTTCTAAAAGTACGTGTCCACCTGCCACCATGGCTGTAAGAATTCCATCAATAACTTCATCTTGACCAACTACTCTTTTTGCAATTTCACTTTTACAATTTGATATTAAATCTTTACACCAATTAAAATCGGTTTCTTTATTTTTTGCCAAAATTTTCTCCTAAATATGCATAAAACCGTATAGATTTGCAATATTTTACAGTATTTTTGTATTTTTATACATAAATGATTGACATTTCAACCCTATTTTTTATAGTATAATATATCATGTTAAACACTTTAGCTCAAGAATTAAATGAAACTCTAAAAGGTACTTGTTACGCAGATTTGTTCTCAACAATGGGAACTAGAATGTTTTTTCCAAAGGGAATTATAGCCCAAAGTCAAGAAGCAAAAAAACTTGGAAAAAGGGCAAACGCAACTATCGGAACAACAATTAACGATGGTCATCCTGTAATTTTACCACAAGTAAAAGAACAACTTCCAGGATTAACTCCAGAAGAAAGTGTTTCTTATGCACCAACTGCTGGTATTCTAGAATTAAGAAAACTCTGGAAACAAAAGATGGTAGAAAAAAATCCTTCTCTAAAGGATAAAGTTTTTTCTATGCCTGTGGTTGTACCAGGTTTAACAGCTGGTATTTCATATTTAAGCGACCTATTCTTGTCTGAAGGCGATACACTTTTAGCTGGTAATCCTTCCTGGGACAATTATGCTCTAATCGTAGAAACAAGACGTAGCGCAAATCTAAAACAATTCCCAATGTTTATTGGCGATGGTTACGAAGGTGGCTTTAATCTAGAAGGATTCAAAGTTGCTGTTGAAGAAGAAGCAAAAAAAGGAAGCGTAAAAGTTTTACTAAACTTCCCACAAAATCCATCTGGATATACACCAACAATTTCTGAAGTTGAAGAAATCTGTAAAATCATCAAAGCACAAGCAGAAAA
>JAEIGA010014525.1_pt1 | contig 11985 bp, 17 predicted proteins | sample 9270691 | NCBI WGS metagenome assembly JAEIGA01 (sample SAMN17057246, study PRJNA624740) | gut metagenome | biome: biome; isolation source: fecal sample | host: Bos grunniens | place: China: Xizang | collected 2019
ATGAGATCCGAGCCAACTAAAAACCGAAGAGAAACAGACGGAGAAACATAGACGGAATAGTGATAATCGGAATTGTGATAATAGTTAACAGAAAATCGTATAGTGATAATGAATAAAATATTGATAAAAAGTTTGTGAAATAAAAAATACCTGGCTTCGATCTGAAACCAGGTATTTTAAATTAGAACTTATCATGTTGTTGGTTTTTTCATCCAGCAATCAAACCATAGATTACTATTTATATCATATGGCAATTCATCAAAATCTATTGTAGGCTCATTTTCAAAAGAAACGACAAACCATCCACTATACTGGGTTAGATCAACCTGAGGATAAAGATAAATTTTATGATCACCAGCAAAAGTTACTTTAGGAATAAAATAACCATTAGGCAAATTATTTGTTCCCATGCTGACAGATATAAATTTATGCGCGTTCAGGTTAGCATAATCTTTCGGAAGTATTTCAACTCTTTGATTAGTAGAATCCCATACTACAGATTGTAGATCACCTTCATAGCTTGAAAGTAAATTCACTCCGCTGCTACTAAATTGAATACCTCCTTTAAATGGTCTACTATTATACATATGTATTGTAGCTCTATCTACTGTGATAGAAGAACCACATACAAAACCATATTTGCTGTATGTTTCATCAGGAACACAAATTCCAACACCGACTTTTTCATATGTTTTATCAAACATAATATCAAGTCCGTTTGCACCATTACTTACTACACTATCAATATGAGAGCTTTCATGGCTGCTATCTTCATAAGCAACCCAACCGCTATTAGTTTTACGTATTACACCAAAAATATGCTCCCAATTAGAACTACCGCCACTTATTGCGCTCTGTAAATCAGCAATATCATCTGTATTTGCATCTACCTGATCCGATATATTCTGAACAGTTGAATTAATGCCAGGAATCTCATTATTCTCAATATTATCAATCTGATTCTGAAGATTGATAATAGCTCCGCTTGTAGCTCCATAGATAGCCCAGTAAGTAGTATCAGTTAAAGGAGTTCCGGCTGGAGTCGGTACTTTAGATATATAACTTGTACCCAGTCCATTATCAACTACGCAAAGAGCTGCATAGCTTTGAGTTGCATCATAAGTACCCATGAATTTAGGAACATATCTAGCGCCTACATATTCTCTTACCATTTTTTAATCCTCCTTAATAATCAAGTGTTAAATGACCATAATCAACACCAGCCGGAAAAACATCAAGGCCAGTAGTACCAAATGTAATATCACTCCAGGATTCAGGTATAAAAGCTACTAAGTATCCTTCATCATTAAGATTAAAGAATATCATTTTAACAAGATTTCCAATGAGATCCAGTGCGTTAGCTTCAAGCCATGTCTTTATCCCTTCTTGCATACCTTCAGGGAGATTTCCTGAGGCGATCATCTGAAGGAGTTCATTTAGTTCGTCAATAGTCGGCTGAGTCTCCTGGATCCATGTGAGCATAGCATCTTTAAATTCATCAAGAGTCTTATAGTCTTTTATAAGCCAGCCAAGATCTGAATCGTAAGTCCTTGTATGAGGAAATTCAAAAAAGCTCATCTTCTACCTCCTTTAATATACCTGGATAAAGTTGTCACGCTCAAATTTAGCTGCTATCCAATCATAGGGATTAAACTTTTCAAGCATTGACAGCTCTTCATTGATTAATTGGTTATTCGTAGTAACTCCCACGTTCCCATGACGGAGTTTAGTAAACTCTTCAGTATGGCCATGAGTAAAATCTTCCTTTTTTCCATACTTTGTCTCATCATCACCTGAAGCGGTATCTTTCCGGCCATACTTAGTATCAACGTCTCCTCCGTTTGAGTCTTTAGAAGAAGGCTGATAAGTACTGGAATTATATGCGCTTACATTATGCTCAGTGTAGGACTCATCTGTTACTGTATCTGTACCTGAAAGAGTATGAGTTTCTCCATGAGTAAGAGTATCAGTTCCGGAGAATTCAGTAGAATCTGTTCCAGTGTGCTCAATTGTATAATGTTCATCTTCATAAACATTTTCTATAGGTGAATACTCAGCCTTTACAATATTAACAAGGTGCTCAAAATTCCACTGATTAGAATCAAACCACATCTTAGTCAAGGCCTTAAATACTTCAGGTTCTCCATACACTGGACGAAGGAGGCCGCATCTTCTCATGATCTCATTTTTGACCATATCCATACTGAGGGGAGTTGGTACGGTACAATCTTCAAAAAGATCGATATTTTTATATTCACAATAATCAATCAGATTTTGTAAATTCACTAGCAGCCTCCTTTCTTCCATAGTCTCTTATGTTGAGGGTGAGATTGAGACCGAACATAGCATTGACTTTCGATATTCCGTCATTAATATTATCATACCAATGATAAATGTTAGCAAGTACTTCGTCATTATTAGCATTTACTTCATCATCTGTAAGGCGCTCTCTCTTATCCAGGTTAGTATTATTGATACCGATATCCGTTAAGAATTCATTAAGGATCTTACGCTTAAGGAGCTGTACATCATCAGCTATGAAGTTTTGCTTTGCTGGCATCACAAACATATTTTCCTTAAGATTTCCGACATTTTGATTCTGAGTAAATACAGCTGGTTTTCCCTGGGTAATATCATCATAGATAGCTTTAAAAGTCTCCGCCTGAGTCTTATCTGTAGCTCCAAAAACCCATGAAACTTTAGTATTCATGAGATTTACAGCGATAGAAGAATCACACATTGCAAGAAGTGTTGAATATCTATCAAGGATCCAGCCGATTCCCTGGTAATTATACTGAAGTCTTATGATCTCACAATCTTCTCCGATCGTCCTCTCAAAGTTTCCAAGAACCGGATTAGCGTAAATCGTTTTAGTCGGCTGTTCAAAAATTCCGATACCCGTTAAACCGCATTTAAGGGCTAAAATACCGGCTGAAGTATCAGTAACGCCTATTACTCCATCAAGGAATAAATGCTCGTTAAAATAGTCAAATTCCCACGTTTTTGGAATATTTCCGATCTCATACCTCTGAAGGAATAATCTGAAGAGCTTATTCCTATAATATAAGCTTGAAGTATTAGCTACTCCGTCAACGTCTTTAGGCTTCCTGGCAAAGAAATTCCGGAGAAGATCATTAAAAGGAATATTCTTATCATGTCTACTCATATTAAATCCTTTCTATGGATCCAAGGACCTGGACTTTATACAAGATACTATTAATATTTTCTGCTGCAAAATGTCTTGCAGCAGTCTCATCATTAAACTCTTTCTCCAGCATGTCTCCATATTGATTAAAATAAACTACTTTATAAGTTGTTATTGTTTGCATAAATATCACCTATTCTATAAAGAAACCGCTATTAAGATAGCTGTCTATATCTGATATGATCTGTCCAGGGAGATCCGATTCGATATGAGCGTTAGCGCATTGACAATAACCGGACAGAGTTGATAAAAGCAAAGGCTTCATTGTAGGAAGTCCCATAGTATCTCTCATATCAGAAGGATTCATTATAGGAGCATGGACTACTGTATAACATTCAATATCAAGAGATAATCCTACTCCGGCGCCTCCTCCGATACCTCCAATACATGAGGGGTGAGTTGATGAGGCTACGTTTTGCACATTGTAAGCTCCTATAGCAGCCTCCGCACCCATACCGGCAACAGAAGCAGCAGCACTTACCGGAGATATGGAAGAATTGATACCGGCACTAACAGTTTTTTCCAATCCGCCAATAAATGCCTGGGCGATCTCTCCGGCGCTTGCTTGCTGATTTATTCCGATCGGATAATTAGCGCTGCACTGTCCACCATATGTTCCAATAACTTCTCCTCCGGAAAGTACTCGATAACAAACTACTCCATCAGTTCCGGTTGCTGAGTACTCTACTGTAATACTGGAAGAATGAGTTAACGAATCAGCTGATAATTGAACCATACCAACAAGAGGAAGGTATAAATAAACATCTTCACAGATAGCTCTTCTCCAGTCTGAATAAGTCCATGGAATAGATACTGTAACGCTTCCGGTAGTTGGATTTGCGTTTAGTTCAAATCCGGCCTCAGTAGTATCATAATCTCCTAAATAAATCCGTTTACTTCCACCTGAAAAAGCGGAGAGTAAAAAAGGAACCCATATGCAAGATCTTATACAGCTTGGAGCATTAGCGTAAGAATTTCCGATAAAGCCAGTCTGTATTGACATTTTCCCAATACTCTCTAAAGCTGATTCTATAGATGAAAAATCATAATTTAACCCCATATCATCATTAACTATTGCATTTATTCCATCATCTCTCCAGTTCTGTATCTCCGCTATAAGATCATTAAGAGTTGATTTATTTACGCATACCAGTTCGCAACCAGTTTTACCAATAAAAGATAATACATAAAAACCATTGTTATTAAATAATGAGGCAAGAGAAGCGGATGAGGTATGTACGCTGGTTGATTTTAATATTGGAAGTCGTGTATCAGCAAGCCAGGAACTTCCAGCGCTGGAAGAATAACAAACATATAATGTACTTGCTAAAATATCAGCTTTTCCGGTGGCCAGTGAGTCAATCCTACAAACTACTTCCCATAGATCATCATGTAAAGAAATAATATCAATAATAAAATAATACCAATTCTCAAAAACAACATAGTTATAATCAGGCTTAGAGGATAATGATAATAAAAAAGAGGGACTAAGAAAGCTAGTCCCACTCTTTAACATTACATCAATCTGTGTTCCTGAGGAGCTAGGCTGTTTTGTAGAATTCTTTCTTTTAGAAAGTTTATGAAATACAGCGGTAGCCATATATCCTCCTTATTTAGTTAAGTGTGAAGCAGATAAAGTTCTCTGAGAGATCAATAAATCTCAGCTGCATTTCATGCCAGTAAGTATTATAGTAAGAACCGGCAGCATTTACTGGAGAGGTGAGAACTTCTTCATCAACTTTATAAACTCCCATAGCATCACGATCATGAATAAGAGCTATAACATTTCCTCTACTTACTGCATCACCATCTGAAGGTCTTACGATATTTACATATGAAGGATCCTGGGCAGACTGCCAATAATTGATAGTCTGGAAGTCGATATCCGGACGAACAAACTGATCATGGAAAGCAGCATACTCTACTACTGTCTGAAGCTTTCTATTAAAGGAGCTTAAGATCTTTACTCTCATATCTTCCTTTGGAGTAAATGTCTCAAAATCTCCATTATTATAGAGGACTGACATATCTTGCATACCATCAACATAAGTATTGATAGTAGCAATCGCCCATCTCATGAATACTGGATCCTGAGGAGCTGTATTCTCATCAAGTGCTGGAGAAGGTGAATAAGTAGAATTGTAAAGAGATACAAGATTTACCATTCTAGTGGTACCAGCAGTCTCAGCGATAGCTGTTGCAAGTGTAACTCTTCCAAGGTTTTCAAGAGAAGCCTCAAGAGCATTTCTTACTTCACCAAAAACTACTCCAATGAAAGCTCCCATAGCGGACTCACTAAGAAAAGCTTCCTTAAGAGTCTTACGCTGGATCGTAATATGGAACTGATAAGGAGTTCTTGTTACGAAAAGCTTCTGAACTACGTCAGGTTTATTTACTTTGTAATGATCTACACTCTGTCCATTAGTCAGAGTATACATCTCATCCTCTTCAGCTTTTGGCATAACGACTTTGATCTTCTGAAGGATTGCTCCATATTCAAAATCATTAAGAACCATATCACCAAGTTTGTTACGATAATCTCTGAAACGGAGAATAGTTCTTCCGATTCTCTGAGCGAGTACATTCAGGAATGCTTCAGTATTAGTACTGGAAGAAAGAACTGTATTTCCTAGAGAGATTAGAGAAGAAGTATCAACCGCAGTCAGAGCATTAGCTCCGAACGCTTCAGCATTTACTTCATTGACCAGTGTATAAATCTGTTCTGTTGTCATTTTTTCTATTCCTCCTTTTTTGAGAATATATCATGAAGAGTTTCTTCAAATGATTTCTTAGGTGCAGTGTCTACTTTTCGTGCCAATGTATAATTTAATTCTTTTGTTGCTTGAAGCTCCTTTTTATTTCCATCCAGGAGCTTATTTACTTCATCAAGTTCCTTTTTAAGTGATTCTCTCTCAGCTTTAAGATCTGATAGCTCTTTTAATTTTTTATTAACTTCTTCATTAGCGATATCAAGTTCAAGCTGTTTTTCTTCATCTGATAATTTATTAAATTCTTCAAGTGTCATATTTACCTCCTGGGAGCAGGAAGGATCTGAGGTAGCCAACCGACTCCGGATCTTCCAATCCTCGGCTAAGAGTCTTATCAGGATCCTTCCTAAACATAGTATAGAACATAAGTTTACGTTATTCAATAATTTTTAATAGCTTCGATTTAGTGGTAAAGTCCGAAAATTTCACATATCCCCTGGCATATTCAAGCATTAAGTATCTTCCTACAAACTGATAAAAGGTAAGAGCATTATCTCTACTTGAAAACTCCGGGATATTAGTAGCCTGGATAGTACAGATATATTTACTTCCGTTCGATTTATGTATATAGATATACATATCATCAATCTTGCATAGAGGCTTATACTCTTTAATATTCCTTTTTTCTACACCATAGAATGAATCATTAGCAAATTCATTCTGAAGGTTTTCCTTATATATCCTGGTACCTTCCTTACCACGATATAGAGAAGTATTCTTTTTAAGTTCTGAGATCTCTGATACTGGAAGAAATAATAATAGATCTTTAGTCTTATGCTTTAATTGTCCTGATCTCTTCATCCCTTCGATAATAGGGATCAGATTTTCTCCAACCAGGATCGGATTATTAAGACTTTGAGAATTGGATAAAAGGATATTATAAAGAGGCTCTTCGCCCAGGAGCTCTCTATTTCTCCCTACAGTCTCTCTCATGTTTACAAAACACTTATACTGATCGAAAGTAAGTGTCCTAGTTTCGATAAATTCATCAAATAGAACATAGTCTACATCCGATATATCCGCGCCTCGATAATTCTCAAAAATTGACAACGGACAAGCATAACCAATATTAAGGCCGGTTGAATCATCTATGATATTAAAGTGTTCCTTCTCAGGATATATGTGAATATCATATCCCTTATCCTTATTAAGTCTCTTAAATGGATTTCCAAAGTCTGTAGCGCTCTCTCCGATCTGAGTCTTTGTATTTCTCATATAGATAAAGCGCTTCTTATTCCTTATCAAATAATCAAGGGCGCCGTAAGTTTTACCTATACCGCGCCCTCCGATTATTATCGATAAGGCCTTTATATCTTCTTCATAATCGGCGATATCGAAAAATTTCATATTAAGTTCTCCTTATTAAAGGTCTTTCCAGCTGATACCATAACAGAGCTTCCCAAAGTTCTTGTCAGTAAACTCCTGGATAACAAATCCTACTTTTCCGGCCTTGATATCTTCGATATCTTCAGCTGTCTTAAGGATCTCTTTTACTTCATCTGTCATGTAATCAGGGAAGTCGATAAACATAGAGTCAGTAATTGCTACTGGATGATCTCCAAACTTTCCCTTAGTATTAATGTATATACCTCTTAATGTATATACCGCTTCAGGATCCATTTTATAACAAGCTTCCCTGGTTGCAAATGGAAACCCTTCTGTATTGACTTCCCAGTCAATACCTCCTTTGTTGTGTCTGTTTGCAAAACTCATTTTTGCTACCTCCTTAAATTGTTTTTGTGATAAATTGCGACTGGCCAAAAGAATATTAGTTCACAGCTTCGCCATACTTGGCGAAGTCTGAGTCACTCATTGAATACTTACGCTTGAAAGAATCAACGATCTTAAAGTTATCATTTTCAAGCTTTACAGCATCATATCTTCCATAGATCTCACGCTGTTCTCTTGTGATCCTATTCTCGATCACTGTCACTAAAACTGTTCTGTACATCTTTAATCCTCTCTTCCAATTTTGGTTGTATATGTGAAAGTTCCTCTAAGAAAATCATAAGTACTTCAGGCGGAGATTCTGAAAAGCCATTTAAGAGCACTTTTATATCTCCTTTAACTTCATCTTTAGAAGCAGCTTCTAATTTAAAACGTCCAATATCATCTGTGATCCACTCAATACGTATCATACACTCCACCTCTTTCGATCATCTATTGTATAACAGCCTTCAGGAAATACTACAATCCTATTTGATCTCCAGTCTATACAAAACATATCAACCTTATTTTTTCCAAAAGTCTCCAGGAATTCAGCTAATATTCTAGTTCCATCATATAGGATCAAAGGATTCCTGGAAGCTTCATATAGTTCTTCAATCGTCATTTTTAGCCTCCTTTAATTCTTCATCTAAATAATCAGAAATATCCTCTTCTAAATATTCAGGATATTTACTATTATCAAAAATACTTTTAATTTTAAATAATACTTCTAATCTTCCTTTGGTATATCCGTCAGTAAATCCTTTATTATATTCTGACATATTCACCTCACATTAAACAGATCTGATAGAAGTCTTTCTTATCCAGGATCACATGAGATTTGTGATTAGATAAAGAAATAACTCCGGTCTTGTTAAATACATTCAGAGTGTACTGGGTAGACTTATAAAGAATAATATCAAAAAGACCTTCATTTTCTCCTACAGCTTCTCTTACAGATATCTCTTCTTCAGTAAACATTTTCTGAAGCTCTGAAGCTAGTTTCCTGGTTGCAAGCTCTATTGTCATATTGTATATCTCCTTTCAAATATTTAATATTAAATATTACATATTAAATATACTCTAAATCTGTACGATTATCAAGAGCTTTTAATATTAAATCTTCGTATTCTCCAGTGACTCCGATAGTATATGTATTATCCAAAAGCGCCACATTGGAAGCAGTTAAAAAAGTCTCTCCATTTACTGTTATTTGATGTATATTCTCATCATTATAATAGGCTGTTAAGTGTCCGGAGTTCTCGATCTTGGTATCTATTTCAAAAGCTTCAATACCATTTTCTTTAAAAAATTTGCTTCCAGCTTCTTTATTAACTCCGGCGATAGTGGAAGTGACTTCATCACCTTCACGATAAACATATTTTTTAGCGCCCAAAGTTTTAAACTCATCATAATCTCCATCGTCCTCCCATATTCCCATATATTTAATTTCACCTTTTGCTGTCTCAGCATAAGCTCCGGCCTTTAATGCTTCCTGAATGAGTATCTCATTTCTTTTTCTGAAGTCCTCCTCATGATCTCCTCTGTATTTAATTGAGTCTGTATCGCAGTAAAGCACATCCTCACCTACAATATGCAGCATTTTTCTAAGTCTCAATCTACTATTGGCTGTGATCCAGACTCCATGCTGGTAGCTAAGGAAGTTATTTCTGTTCTTATAAAACTTTCCCAGGACTTCATCAAGATCCGGCTCTTTTGTTAAATATTCATGAGTAGAATCATCATAAGTAACTTCAGCCTGATCTATCCTCATTACCATGCAGCCAAAAGAAGAATTAAGGCGATTCTTTGATTTATTATATTCATAAAATTTCTCAGAATTGCCTTTAAGAAGTGTTTTAGCTCTGTAATAATCCATTACCTTATTCTTTATCTTGTCCGACAATGGCTCATAGTGGCTGGCCCATATCTCTTTGATTAATATATCATCATAGTCGTATTCTGAGAGTATGATGTTATAGTCGATATCAGTAATTACTGCCTCCAGCACATTCGCATAAAGGATCCTTCCATTATCTATTAAGTGATCTGACGTAAATTTTCTACACTTAGCAGCTGCCACATAAGGAATTCCGCAATTGCCTCTGTATCTGATATTCACGAACCGGACTTCCATTATCATGGCAAATTCGCTCATATCCCTATTCATGAACGTTGATACATTCACTTTGAAGAATGCTGTCATAGGGAAGAGATCCATCATCATAGCAGCTATATAAGCCGAAGCTTCATCTTTTGAATGAGCTTTTTTTATAATCTGATCTACATAATCCAGGTTAGAATGTGTATCGCCTCCTCTGAAGGCTTCCCTATGAAGAGAATATAAATGAGCATCTAGCGCATTATTTCTAAAAAGAGCCCTATATTTTTTATCGCCTCTTACAGCTTCTCTTAAGTCTCTTCTTACGTATCCGGTAGAAGTTAAAGGGATTCCTGCCAGTGTATCATGATTCATTCTCGATCTGATACATTCACATAAGCCTCTTACATCATTGTAACAGTATCCTTCTTCATATTCGCTCATTGGAGTAGAAGGAGTACGGAGCTTATAATAGTCGTAATCGTCTCCTGATAGCTTATAATGAGTTACTCCTTCTTCATTCTCGCAAAACTTACGAAGGCTCATATTTGAAAGAGCATAAGAGCAGCGGAATTCTATACCTTCATCTGTTACGATCTTTAAAGGCTTTCGCTCCTCCCTGAAGAACCCTTCATGATAGTTTATAAAGCGATTACAGAAAGCCCATTCAAATGGCAAATTGTGAACATACACAACCAGTCTATTATTTAATGATAAGTTCATGCGCTGCTCCAGCGCCTTTATCAGCCTCATAAAATCTTCCCAGGTTCTTCCAAAGCATACACAATCATCTATGCAAAACTGCCAATGATACATAAAAGCGTATGGCCTGAAATCGTCATTCACTGGAGTATTATTATCAAATACTTCCAGGATCTTTAGGAGCTGATCCGAAGGATTTATAATATCGTCCGGAAAGTAATAAGGATATATGCTTTTTATCTCATCATAATAAATATCTATATCGGATCCTGATCTCCTGGATAATTTAATCTTTCCAAAATAGCTCTTTCTAAGGTCACTGAAATCTGTAATATCCTTTGCAATAGCAGCGGAATATTTTAAAGTGGATCCTTTTATATATTCATATACTGAATAATCGATAAATTCCCCAGTATCAGGATTTTTTGTTATATTGGTAGTCTCTATATCGAAAGCGCATGGAATATTTAAATAATTGATATTTCTTTTATGTGAATCGGTACAGTCCAGCATCTTCTGAAGTAGTGGAAGCTCTTCTATAGTATAAATTTTTTCCCTAGCTATACCGTTTATTGTTTCTACGTTGATCTCCCTCATAGCTCCCTTTATTTTCTGACAACACTAGTCCAGTTATCCCATATTGTCAAAAGATCGTCCTCAGTCTCATTATTATTGTAATCACGTATTGCATCAGCTAGATCTTTGATATCAGCTCCGGCTGATATTGCTTCTCCGGCTTCATTAAGTATATTCTTTGAATAGATATGCTTCTTTATCTCGTCCCATGCTTTTTCGTCCAAAAACTCCAGGAACTTCTTTTTGAATACGTCTATATCTCCCACCTGAGACAAATCGATAACCGGATCAATGATATTTCCTTCTTCATCTATTCTTTGCATTGTGAGGCCTTCCCAGACTCTTTCTCGCCTCTTTAATTCTCCGGCCGGAGTTGATGTTTGCCAGCGGAGGAAATTTGATTCCATTTTAAGCTGATCGTAAAGAGTATCTATATCCATCTTTTTGGATCTTGAGAATCGTTTGCTTTCAGTGGATCCTTCATCTGAAGTAAAATCTATTGCTCTTTTATAGGCCTGAGTAGAATCAAAGCCTCTTTTTTCAAGCTCTCTAAGCCTGGTATTTGCTCTTTTAGCTAGTTTTTCATTAAGTGATATAAGAGCTTCTATATCTCCCTTTTCCTTCAGGGATCTTATATGTTCAGTAGTAGGAACTGGAGCTGTATACTTTTTTCTCATAAGCGCCTCCTTATATAAGTATAACATGAAATAATTGATAGTAAATATTTAATATTATATTTATAAATGTTTCCGTATATTAATTATCGCACTGATAACAGTCTTAAAATTTCACAAACTTTTTATCAATATTTTATTCATTATCACTATACGATTTTCTGTTAACTATTATCACAATTCCGATTATCACTATTCCGTCTATGTTTCTCCGTCTGTTTCTCTTCGGTTTTTAGTTGGCTCGGATCTCAT
>JAEIGA010014526.1_pt1 | contig 11985 bp, 10 predicted proteins | sample 9270691 | NCBI WGS metagenome assembly JAEIGA01 (sample SAMN17057246, study PRJNA624740) | gut metagenome | biome: biome; isolation source: fecal sample | host: Bos grunniens | place: China: Xizang | collected 2019
AAAAGAAAAACCCTTGAAGCCTTTTGGCTTCAAGGGTTTTTTACTGGTGGACGATACAAGACTCGAACTTGTGACCTCCCGCACGTCAAGCGGATGCGCTACCAGCTGCGCCAATCGTCCTCACAGCGAAAGTTATTCTAACCTAAATGACAGGGGATGTCAACATTAATTATCGATTTTCCAACGGAATTCGAATGCACTCGGATCCGCCTGTTCAATCGGGAAAGATAGTAGCTGGTTGCTCCTGATCAGTGATATAATAGACACAGATCCAGAAAATCAAAAATCCGGAACTTTCGGAAGAAAGAACAATTGGGAGAATCATTCCATGAAGATATACGGGACTCTGGGACCTGCCTGCGGTGATGAGGCGGTCTTAAAAAAGATGTTTGAATACGGAATGACCGGGATACGTCTGAACCTGTCGCATACGACGCTTCATGACGCCTCCGCGATCATTGAAAAGATGCACCGTGCCGCAGCGGCAGCAGGAGTGGAAACAGAGCTTCTTATCGACATGCAGGGACCGGAACTGCGAATCGGACCACTGGAGGAACCGATCTTTCTACAGGAAGGAGAGGATGTTGTCTTTTCCGGTGAAAGAGAGGCTCAGATACAGATTCCCGCACAGAGCGTTCCCCTGATACGGCCGGAGCAGATGGTCCTGATGGATGACGGAAAGATCCTGTGCCGGGTTACGAAAACGGGAGAGGAGAAAATCCGGGCCACTGTTCTCCGCGGAGGAACACTCATGGGTCGCAAGAGCATCGCGTTTCCCGGACTCACAGTACCCATGCCCGCCATGACGGAACTGGACCGGGTCAACATCCGATGTGCTCAGGAATACGGTGTAACGGGTGTCATGCAGCCCTTTGTCCGATCGCCGCAGGATCTGAAAGATGTTCGCAACGAACTGGAACTGGCAGGAGCGCAGAGCATCCGGCTGTTTGCTAAGATTGAAAACGCAGTGGGAATCGAGCAGGCGGATGCCCTGATTCCATGGGCGGATGAGATCGTGATCGCAAGAGGAGATCTGGGCAATGCCGTCGAGCTGTGGGATCTTCCTGCCGTGCAGAAGCGAATCGCTGCCGCCTGCCGTACCGCCGGCCGGGATTTTATGGTGGTGACACAGATGCTGGCATCCATGGAATACCGTGCGGTACCGACGCGGGCGGAAGTCAGCGATATTTTCAATGCCGTACTGGATGGCGCCGCGTCCGTGATGGTTACCGGTGAGACCGCAGCAGGAGAGTATCCGGAGGAAGTGATCCGCTATCTTGTCAACACGGTACGTGCGGCAGAGGAATTCCGGAAAGAGATATAATCAGAGAGCTTTTCAGAAGGTTTAGACTGCCTTCTGGAAAGCTCTTTTTACGCTTGAAAAAAGAAAAAACTCAGGGACAAAAAAATGCTCTCGACAAAGCATCCAAAAAAGGAGCTTCCCCATAGTGCGAATGAACGAATGTGACCGAGATTGATTGACTTTGAGCGAGATTGTGGTAATCTTAACAATGAGGTGATAGCCATGTTGACGGAGAAACGTCATCAGGTCATATTGGACTATTTGAACAAGCACGACGCGGTGACTGTCACTCAGCTGACCGGACTTCTGAACAGCTCGGAATCTACGATCCGTCGGGACCTAAACGTTCTGAATGAAGAAGGAAAACTGAGAAAAGTATTTGGCGGAGCTACTTCGATCCAGCAGAAGATCCCGAATGTGGGCGATGAGAAAGTCAGCAGCAGAGAGCTTGTGATGCGCAAGGAAAAAGAGCTCATCGGAAAGTATGCCGCAACCCTCATCAATGATCATGATTTTATTTATATCGATTCCGGAACGACAACGGCCTGCCTGGTAGACCATATCACAAACCGGAATGCCACCTATGTGACCAACGGTGTATCTCATGCGCTGAAGCTTCTGAGAAAGGGGCTCAATGCGTATCTGGTGGGAGGCAAGATCAAACCGATTACCGAAGCAATCGTTGGCGCGGAAGGTCTTCGAAGTCTGGAGGGATACAATTTCACCAAGGCTTTCATGGGTACCAATGGCATTGACGTTCAGGCCGGCTTTACAACTCCGGACGTGGAGGAGGGCCGCATGAAGGAACGTGCGGTATGCCAGAGCTATACCGCCTATGTGCTGGCGGATCATACGAAATTCCGCAGGGTCTATCCGGTGACATTTTCCCCGCTGGATACCTGCTGTATTATAACCGATCATATTCCGGAAGGTGACTTTTCGGAAATAACCGTAATTAAGGAGGTGAGTGAATGATCTATACAGTTACTCTGAATCCATCCATCGACTATGTTGTCCATATGGAAAGCCTGGTTGCCGGTATCACCAACCGAACCACCCGGGAGGAATACTATTACGGAGGCAAGGGAATCAATGTCTCTAATGTTCTGTCGGAGCTCGGTCTGGAGAATACGGCGCTGGGATTTGTTGCCGGTTTCACCGGTGAGGCAATTGAAAAGAGCCTCGTGAAACCGGGGATCCATCCGGACTTCATACATCTGAAGGAAGGACTCTCCCGTATCAATGTAAAGATCAAGCACAACGATGAGACCGAGATCAACGGACAGGGTCCCCGTATCGATGAGGAGTCCCTGGAAAAACTGATGAAGAAGATCGACGACATTACCGACGGCGATACCCTCATCATTTCCGGAAGTGTCCCCAACACCATGCCCAATGATATCTATGAACGTTTTCTGGAACGGTTGAAAGATAAAGATATCCGCATCGTGGTGGATGCCACCGGAAAACTGCTGGTCAATTCTCTGAAGTATCATCCGTTCCTCATCAAGCCCAACCGGCAGGAATTGTCCGAGCTGTTTGAGACGACGGTGAAATCAGCGGAGGATACGGAGAAATATGCACGGAAGCTGCAGGAGATGGGAGCACAGAACGTGCTGGTGTCTCTGGGCGGTGAAGGAGCGCTGCTGGTGGATGAATTCGGCAAGGTGCATACCCTTGGAATCATCTCCCGCAATGTTGTCAACACGGTAGGTTCCGGCGATTCCATGGTAGCCGGGTTCGTTGCAGGCTATGAACTGAAAAAGGATTATGCCTATGCTTTGAAACTTGGCAGCGCATGCGGAAACGCCACTGCGTTCCTGCCGGGTCTGGCGACACGGGCACTGATCGACGAGTTAATGGAAGTTTACAGCGAAGAAAGCTGAAAAACGAATAAAAGAAGGAGAACAGATATGCGTATTACGGATCTTCTGAAACAGGAAGGAATCCTGCTCAATGCAGCTCCTGCGAGTAAAGCGGAAGCCATTGAGATGATGATATCTCTTCACGACAAATGTGGCAGCCTGAACGACGTTGCCGCATTCAAGGAAGGGATCTTGAAACGCGAGGAGATGGGCACGACCGCCATCGGTATGGAGATCGCCATTCCCCACGCAAAAAGCGAAGCAGTCAAGGCTCCTGCTCTGACTGCCATCACCGTTCCCGACGGTGTGGATTATGATGCACCGGACGGAAACCCCTGCAAGCTGCTGTTTATGATCGCAGCCACCACCGACGGTGATGTACACCTGGAAGTGCTTGCGCGGATGATGCAGCTTCTGATGGATCCGGAATTCACCGGCAGTCTGAAAGAAGCGAAAACACCGGAAGAATTCCTTGCAATCATCGACGCCAAGGAAACGGAGAAATTCCCGGAGGAAGCAGCGGAAGAACCGGAAGCCCCTGTGGCAGCCGCACCTGCCGCCGCAGAGAAAGCCGGACCCCGTGTCCTGGCAGTCACTGCATGCCCCACCGGCATTGCACACACCTACATGGCAGCAGAAGCACTGGCCAAAGCCGGTGAAGCCATGGGGATCAACATTAAAGTCGAGACCAACGGCTCCGGCGGAGCCAAAAATGTGCTGACCGCGGAAGATATCGCAAACTGTGACGGTATCATCATTGCAGCAGACAAGAGCGTAGAGACGGCCCGTTTCGATGGCAAACCGGTCTATTCCACCAAAGTGGCAGACGGAATCCACAAGCCGGAAGAGCTGATCAACAAGATCCTCAACGGCGAAGCACCGATCTTCCATTCCGACAAGAAGGCCCAGGAAGTTGCCGCAGATGACAACGAATCCTTCGGCCGCAAGCTATATAAACACCTGATGAACGGTGTCAGCCACATGCTGCCCTTCGTCGTGGCAGGCGGTATCTTCATCGCAGTCGCATTCCTGATCGATGCGGCAGCTGGTGTTAAGGGCGGCGCAGACTTCGGTTCCCACACCGCAGCAGCAGCCTGGTTCAAGACCATTGGCGGATACGCATTCAACTTTATGCTCCCGCTTCTGGCCGGCTTCATTGCCATGTCCATTGCGGACCGTCCGGGTCTGCTCGTCGGCTTCGTAGGCGGCTGGCTTGCCTCCAATGGTGCGACCTTTGCTGATCCCGGTGCAGCAGCCACCATTCCGTCCGGTTTCCTTGGCGCATTGCTCGCAGGCTTCATCGGCGGCTGGCTGATGAAGAAGTGCATGAAGATGTGCGAAAAGATGCCGCAGGCGCTGGAAGGTATCAAACCGGTTCTGGTATTCCCGCTGGCAGGTCTTGGCATCATCGGCGTGATGATGTGCGCAGTGAACCCCATCATGGGTGTTATCAATAACGGCCTGAACAATGCTCTGATCAGCCTGAATGAGAACAATCTCGGCGTGCTGCTCGGATGCATCCTTGCCGGAATGATGGCCATCGATATGGGCGGCCCATTCAACAAGGCAGCCTATGTCTTCGGTGCCGGCATGCTTGCCAATGCTACAACAACTTCGGATCCTACTGCGGCTTACATGATCATGGCATCCGTTATGATCGGCGGTATGGTTCCTCCCATCGCCATCGCCCTGAGCACCTCGTTCTTCAAGAAGCTCTGGACGGAAGACGAGCGGAAGAGCGGTCCGGTCAACTACATCATGGGTCTGTCCTTCATCACAGAAGGCGCAATCCCCTATGCAGCAAGCTATCCTCTGCAGGTCATCCCGTCCTGTATCGTGGGCTCTGCAGTTGCAGGCGGTCTGAGCTGGCTGTTCAACTGCACTCTTATGGCTCCTCACGGCGGCATCTTTGTCCTGCCGACCATCGGCAACTGGCTGATGTACTTCGTGGCACTGGCCATCGGTTCCGTGGTTGGCATGCTGATGCTTGCCATCCTGAAGAAACCCGCAAAGAATTAATCAAAACGTAAGATAAAGGAGAAATAATATGGTATCCAAACATTTTACCGTTTCCAATGCTCAGGGCTTTCACATGCGCCCTGCCACTACATTTGCCAATACCATGGCAAAATACGGCTGCAAAGTAACCATCAAGCACAATGGCGCTGATGTTGACGGCAAGAGCCTGATGCACATCATGGCCGCCTGCATCAAGGTCGGAAGCGAGATCGACGTGATCTGCGACGGTGACGGCGAGAATGAAGCTCTGGCAGAAGCTGCTGAGATGATCGAGAGCGGTTTCGGCGAGTAAAGCCCGATCTTAGAACTTTGAAAAGAACGAGGTGACAATATGTTGAAAGGAACTGGTGCGTCAGAAGGCATTGGCATCGGCACAATCATGCTGATCGAAGAGGTGTCTCTGGATTACACACCGACCAAAGTGGAAGATCCCGAACAGGAGATTCTGCGCTTCCAGGAAGCAGTTCAGAAATTCATTCATGAGACGGAAGCGCAGGCAGAGGCGCTGAAAGCGTCTGCCGGCGAAAAGGAAGCAGAGATCATGCTGGGCCATGTGTCCATGATCCAGGATCCGTATATGACCGGAGAAGCAGAGCGCCTGATCCGGGAAGGACAGTGTGCAGAGGCTGCGTTTGAAAGCGTCAGCGATATGTTTATCAACATGTTTGCCAACGTCGAAGACGAGATGATGCGGCAGAGAGCAGCCGATATCCGTGATATCAAATCCGGACTTCTGGCAGTTCTTCTCGGAGTCAAGGAAGTAAAGGTCAGCGATGCTCCTGCCGGTACCGTTCTGCTGGCGAAGGAATTGACCCCCTCCGTTACGGCGGGGATCAATAAGGACAATATCGTTGGTATTATTACAGAGACCGGAGGAAAGACTTCTCACTCGGCCATTCTGGCCCGGGCACTGGAAATTCCCGCCGTGCTCAGCGTTGAGAATGCCACCGGAATCCTGAAAAACGGAGACTTTGTGATCGTCGACGGCAGCAAAGGAGATGTTATTTCCGATCCGGACGGAGAAACGGTGAAGGAATACACCGAGAAGAGGGAAAAATTCCTTCAGGAACGCCGGGAACTGGAACAGTACCGCGGCAAGAAGACCGTCAACGCCAACGGCACGGAATATGAACTGGTCTGCAACATCGGCAAACCCCAGGATGCAGAGAAAGTCGTTGCCGGAGACGGCGAAGGCGTTGGCCTGTTCCGTACGGAATTCCTGTTTATGGACCGGGATGCCATGCCTACGGAAGAGGAACAGTTTGAGGCCTATAAGAAAGCCGCTTTGATCCTGAAGGGAAAACCCCTCATCATCCGCACGCTGGACATTGGAGGCGACAAGGAGATTCCCTATATGGGCCTTGCCAAGGAAGAGAATCCCTTCATGGGCTTCCGTGCTATCCGTTACTGCCTGAAGAACCGGGATCTGTTCAAGACCCAGCTTCGCGCGATCCTGCGGGCAAGTGCCTTCGGTGATATCAAGATCATGTTCCCGTTGATCACCTGTCTGGAAGAACTGCGGGAAGGCAAGGCACTGGTGGAGGAAGTGAAGAACGAGCTCCGTCTTTCCAGCGTTTCGGAGTTTAATGAGAACATTGATGTGGGCGTCATGATTGAGACCGCTTCCGCCGCTGTGATCGCGGATGTGCTGGCACCGGAGGCAGATTTCTTCTCCATCGGAACCAACGATCTTACTGGATATACCATGTCCTGTGACCGCGGCAATGCCGATGTCGCCTATCTGTACTCAGTCCTTCAGCCCGGCGTGCTCCGTCTTATCCGTCGTACGATTCAGTGCGGACGTGAGAACGGGATCCCGGTGGGCATGTGCGGAGAAGCAGCAGCCAATCCGCAGCTGATCCCGCTGCTGATTTCTTTCGGCCTGACGGAATTCTCGGTCTCGGCTCCTTCGGTCCTGAAAGTGCGAAAATGCATTTCCAAATGGTCCAAAACCGAAGCGGACAAGATTGCGGAAAAAGTGATGGCGATGAAGACGGAAGAAGAAATTGCCGCCTATCTGGAGACCATCGTTTAATTAGGACCACTAAAAAGAGAACCTGCCGAACACAGTTCTGCAGGTTCTTTGTTGTTTAACGGTTTTTATTCAAATGCAGATTCTCCGGAACTGGTACCCTGCGCAAAGTCCAGAAACTTACGGAATGCAGGAGTATCAGGATGCTCCAGATAATCCGAAGGACCAAAAGTGTCCAGCTGGCCGTGGTCAAGAAAAATAACCTCGTCGGCCAGCCGTTTCGCCTGTGCCACGGAGTGGGTGATCATGAGAACGGTGCATCCGGTACGGTCCCGGTAGGACCGTACGGTCTCTTCGGCCAGAAGTGTGGACTCCATGTCCATCGCCGTGGTTGGTTCATCCAGAAGCAGGACTTCATAGTCCCGCATCAGCAGGCGGCACAGAGCCATGCGGGCAGTCTCGCCACCGGAGAGACTTTTGGCGTTTTGGTCCTCCAGTCCGTCCAGTCTCATCGTTTGGATCAGTTTTCGGGCTTTCGCTTCTGCTTTCTCATCACGGTCACTGTTGGCCAGAAGGTTCCGAAGCGTGCTCATATACAGTGCAAAAGGTTTCTGAGGAAGGAATCCTGCAGATACTTCCTTCAGCGCAACATTGCCGCGGTCTGCCTTTTCCAATCCTCCGAGGATACGGAGCATTGTGGATTTTCCGGCACCGTTGGCACCGAGAATGGCATAGATCGTACCGGGTCGAAGCTCCAGTTCCGGCAGGCTCAGAACCGTGTTCCCGTTATAGCTTTTGGTAAAGGAGGATGTCTTCATTGCGGAATCTCCTTCTGTAACAGCGATACAACGGTCGTCAGCACAAGCGCCAGCAGGATCAGGACGATCCCCAGCGCCATACCGTTCTGAAACTGCCCCATGTTGGTGTACGCCATGATCGCAGTGGTCATGATGTTGGTCTTGTGGACGATGGCACCGCCTACCATGGAGACCGCACCGACTTCCGCCAGAGCGCGAGCCAATGCCAGCAGGTAAGTGGTGAGGATGGAATACCGGCATTCATTCATGAGAAGAAGGACGGTCTTTCCCTTTCGGAAACCCATTCCTCTGGCGCTGTCCCTAAGTGCCGGATACACACCGGCGGAGAAACTCTCCAGCAGCCCGATAACAATGGGTGTGATGAGAATGACCTGCGCGATGATCATCCCGTTTACAGTGTACAGCAGATGAAGATGCCGCAGCGGTCCGACACCGCAGAACATCAGATAGCATAATAGGCCGCAAACGACCGGAGGAAGTCCGATCATGGTACGGGTAAGGATCACGATGGCCTTCTTGCCGGGAAATTTGCTGCAACCCAAAAGAGCTCCCAGCGGCACTCCCATAAGGAGTGCCAGCAGGGAGCTTGCTAGACTCATTCGCATTGTGACGCCAATGATATTAAACAGCGTTGAATTGCCGCTTAGTATCAGTTGGATCGCCTCACGAAAAGCCGAACTCATGCTGCTTCTTCTAATTCACCGTCGTTGGCGCGGAAGGTAAGGAAGGTTGCCTTATCCGACAGGACATAAGCGCCTTCTTCTTCAGCCATGGTCAGGCATACGCCCATACCGGCGTTGGAAGAGACGTACCAGTCAGAGTAATCGGCGAAGCTGTCGGGCTCTTCGGTGATGCCCAGCTCTTCCGGCCAGAGGGAGAGTTCCTTGGTGTGAGTTCCGGACATGTCGCCGCGGGAGATGAATTTGTACTCTCCATCTGCGATTGCGGCAAATGCATCAAGAACACTGTCACAGTCTTCAACACCTGCGGGGTCCGCGCTGGGTCCGCACAGTACGAAGTAGTTGTAAAGGAAGCTGAGCCGCTCGGAATCCATGCCGTCTACGACACGCGCAAAACCGTCAGCAACGAATTCTTCTTCCTGTGCTTTTGCGTGGACCAGGATCAAGTCGGCATTTCCGTCTTTGGCATTGGCGATGGCCTTGCCGGTTCCGGCGGAGAACACTTCAACTTCATATCCGTACTCTTTTTCAAAAATGGGGAGGAGATAACCCAGCAGACCGGAGTCATTGACGGATGTGGTGGTGGAGATGCGGATCTCTTTGGTCTCGTCCGTCGCTTCGGGGATCTCTGCTTCAGAGACCGGAGCGTCTTTCAGACCGTAGAACAGATACTCGCCGTACTCGTCAAAGCCGAAGTTGGCAGCCAGTTCCTCGCCCTCTTCCGAGAGCATCCAGTTGATGAGTGCATCAGCACCTTCTGTGTTCAGTTCCACGTCGGAGACTGCATTTCCATCGGCATCCACGAAATTGGCATCGGGATTCACGGCCAGCAGGGAGTAGGTGTTGATCATGCTGTCATCTTCTTCCATGAGGATCTGAAGATCGACAGAGCTTGTTTCTTCTGCAGAGACAGATTCTTCCGCGACAGATTCGGAAACCGGTGCGGTTTCCTGAGCACCGCATGCGCAGAGAACAAAGATCATGCACACGGCAAGCAAGATCGCAAGACTTTTTTTCATGTTGTTTCCCCCAATAGTTGAAATTTATGCAGGAACGGTTTATTATTCTTTATAGGGAATATCCATTATTCTCCAATAAGTATAATAAACAAATCTACATAATTATTCTATAGCAGATGGTACAAAAATCCAAATGGTAAAAAAAACAAGAATTGACTATCTCATTTAGTGAATAATACGAAATAATACGAAATGAAAAGCAGCATCCCTTTTAAAGGGATTTTATTCTTTCCTATCACTTTAACGAATTTTATAATAAAAGAGCTAAATTAGTTCTTTTTTTGTAGATTCTGAGTTGTAATGAGTGGAATTAACCAAAAAAAATATCAAAACACTCACATAGACTCAATTGGGGAGGAAAGCACATGTCGAAATATTCCGGCTATATGGGAAAGGTCATGATGATGGATCTTACCACCGGAGAAGTGGAGGAATATCCCTGGTCCGACCGGGACAGGGAGCTCTATATCGGTGGAAAGGCCATGGGCTCCAAGATCATGTTCGATACGTTCCACGGAACGGAGGATCCTCTTGGACCGAAAAACATCATCGTTATCACCACAGGCCCGCTGACGGGAACCGGGGCACCCTGCTCCAACCGGTTTAACATCTCAACTCTGTCTCCGCAGTCGGGACTGACTACATCTTCCAACTGCGGCGGAAACTTTGGATACTATCTGAAGAAGGCAGGGTATGACGCACTGATCCTGAAAGGACAGTGTCCGGAACTCAGCTGGCTGGAGATCCACAATGACAAGTTTGTTCTGCACTCGGCAGAGGAATTGAAGGGACTCCGCGTGGGACCGGCACAGGAGAAGCTTCAGGAATGGATGGACGAAGCCCAGGGATGTCGAGCCAAATGCGGTATGGTCTCCATCGGACCGGCGGGAGAGAATAAAGTTCTGTATGCCTGCGTGATCAGCGGAGAACGCGCCGCAGGACGAGCCGGGGTCGGTGCGGTATTCGGATCGAAGAATCTGAAGGCCATCGTGGCCTCTGGCAATCATGATGTCAAGATCTATGATCCTGAGAAGACCAGAAAATTCCATCAGAAATGGGTCAACACCCTGAGAGCACATCCCCTGACGGGAAATCAGCTGCCGAAGATGGGCACTGCGGGGCTGGTCACCACCATGCAGGCCCGCGGAATACTGGCGACCAAGAACTACAAGTACGGTCAATTTGAGCATTTTGACAAGGTAAATGGTGAGACGCTGGCAGAAGACTTCAATGTCGTCAACAAAGGATGCCTGTCCTGCCCCATCCGCTGCACCCGCGTGGTGGAAGTGGACGGAAAGAAAGTGAAAGGCCCGGAACTGGAAGTACTGGGACTTATGGCCGGCGGAATTCTCAACGACAATCTGGAACTGGTCTGTCGCTGGAACTATGAGCTTGACGAACTGGGTCTGGATACCATTGCCTGCGCAAACACCATCTCCTATGCCATGGAAGCCAACGAGAAAGGACTGTGGGACAACGGTCTGGAATTCGGAAAGACCGACAACATTTCCCAGGTCATTGAAGATATTGCTTTCCGGCGCGGAGTTGGAGATGAGCTCGCCAACGGCAGCAAACGGCTCAGCGAAAAATACGGGGGCAAGGAATTTGCCATTCAGTCCAAAGGTCTGGAGCTGGCCGCTTACGAGCCACGCCGAGCCGTGGGACAGGGCCTTGGCTATGCGGTATCCAACCGCGGCGGATGCCACTTGAACGGCGGTTATCTGGTCATTCTGGAAGGATTGGGACTCTATACCGACTCCCAGACGCCGCATGCGAAAGCGGACCTTACCATGACGATGCAGGATCTGATGGAATCGGTATCGTTGACGGGACAGTGCCTGTTCACTTCCTATGCGGTATTTCCCGGTTTCCTGATCTCAAAACCAAACGGTCCGATTACAACCACCGTCAATCTGGTGATTCCCTTTATCGGCGCAGCGGTGCGTCTGATCAACAAATTCCCGGAGATCGCCCATTTCCATCTGTGGCTCCTACCGCACACCAAGGAAATGGAACTTGCGGTCGGTATGAAAATGGATATGGGCAAATTCATACGGATCGGAGAGCGCAGCTACAACGTGGAACGCGCGGTCAATGCCCGGTTCGGTGTCTGCTCGGACAAGGATCTTCTGCCAAAGCGGCTTACCGATGACCCGCAGGATCCCAATAACCCGAAGACGAAGGTTCCTCTGGAAAAAATGAAAAAGGTGTATTACAACGCCCGCGGATGGACCAAGGAAGGAGTTCCCAGTTACCGGAAGCTCCAGAAAATGAAGATCGTGTAAGGGAGGCGGAATCATGGTAACAGT
>JAEIGA010014527.1_pt1 | contig 11985 bp, 6 predicted proteins | sample 9270691 | NCBI WGS metagenome assembly JAEIGA01 (sample SAMN17057246, study PRJNA624740) | gut metagenome | biome: biome; isolation source: fecal sample | host: Bos grunniens | place: China: Xizang | collected 2019
GATTCCCCTACCGACTACAAGAAATATAAAAAATAAGAACAATGGCAAACCACGCTTCAGCAGACAAGCGCTATCGCCAGAGCGAGAGGCGCAGATTGCATAATAAATATTATGCAAAGACTACAAGAAACGCAATTCGTGCGATTCGTAACACAACCGATAAAGCAGCAGCCGAGGCTAACGCACCTAAGGTTTATGCAATGATCGACAAGCTCGCAAAGATCGGTGTTATTCACAAGAACAAGGCTGCAAACCTCAAGAGCGGTATCGCAGTTTACATTAATAAACTCTCATAAGGATTTAATCCGATTAAAGGGTTCTATAGCTAGAAAAACGATAGTCAGATTGACTATCGTTTTTTCTTTGTATCCATATATCTGAGCGAAGTCACGTAAGAGAAGATTGCAAGCAGACAGATGAATATGCAGCCAACTCCGATCCACAGGAATGCTGCAGAAAAACCATCATTCTGGGCATAGGAGTGCATTCCGCTCAGGAAATGATTGACTCCAAGAAATGTCATAAGCACTGAAGAGAAGGAAACGACAGACATGAAGCTGAAGGTCCATTCCGGTACTCTGGTCTTGAGAAGATGGACATGAGTCGCCAGAGTATATATCAATATGGTAATAAGTGCCCAAGTTTCTTTTGGATCCCATCCCCAGTAACGTCCCCACGATTCATTTGCCCAGACAGCTCCTAAGAATGTACCTATGGTAAGAAGGACGAGACCGATCCACATAGACATCTCGTTCAGCACGGTTATTTCTCGTATTCTACCGCAGCATCTGCTGGCATCTGACGAATATGGAAGAGATATCATAAGAGTCAGATCAAGTATTCCCGCCATGAAACTGAGTCCGAGGAAGCCATAGGCCGCTACGATTACAGCCACATGGAAAGTAAGCCATGGCGATTTAAGGACAGGAACAAGAGATGTTATCTGAGGATCCATTGACTGCATTCCAGAAACAGAAAGTATTACTCCGGCAAATATTGCCGCCAGTGATGTAACTGAGGCATTCTGCCTGAAAAAGAGCAGACCGGCTAAAGCTGTAGCCCATGACGCATATACCATCGTCTCGTATGAATTAGTCCATGGCGCATAGCCACTTATATACCATCTGACGCCGATACCGAATGTATGGAATACAAATACAGCGACGAATAGTGATATCAGAAGGATACGCAGAATACGGACACGTCTGTTGGCTGATACTGAAAGTACTGAAGCCAGAAGCATCAGAATACCAAAAAGAAGATATCCGGTACGACATCTTCCGAAGACATTCAAACGGTTGTACAGCACTTCAGCATGCATCTTCTCTGGGGAGATATCAACCCCCGAAACCTTAGCCTGCTGATATGTTGAAATCATTCCGAGGACTCGGTCAGCCTGTTCCCAATCATGACCGGAAACTGCACCTGCGACCTCATCAAGATACCAGTCGAAGATCTTGCCCACAAACAGGGAATCCTTGCCCGCAAACATGGAAAGATCGTCCCCTGGAGCATACCACGCACAATCAGCCGCTCCCTGTAAAGGAAAGACTTTAAGAAGCTGCTTCCTGCATAGCATATCAAGTACATTCACCCTTTCATCCAGCTTGAGGATATCCTTATCCGTTCTGGTCCTGGCAGAAGATGGCTTCATATATATGTGTTCCAGGTCATCTTCAAGAAGGTAGCGGCCGGAAGGATCAAACATATGCACAAGAGAAACATGATCCGATGGCAAGGCAAACCTTTCAGCTACATCATCACTTCCTACAGCAATTACAGGCAACTGCGCCCATACTTCAGGGAAGACCATGAGGCTCAGCAGGAACTGATCAGGAGTCATGCCACAAAGAGACTTCTCTTTTGCCACCTTTCGGAGAACTTCAGCAGAGAACGTATTGATCGGCTTCATCCTTCCATCAACCGACTGCATAGGAAGCTCGCCAAAGCGCTCGGCATGTTCGGACGAGACCTGATTTTCTGAAACTATTCGCCATAAAAGGGCCTCCTCATCATCAGATGCATATAGAGACGTAGCCGATAAGAAAAGCAATATTGTCATAGAGGCTCCTCCAGCGGAGCGAAGTTTTCGGCACAGACGGCGGAAACGCCCGTTACTATCGATAAGGGATATTACAAGACCGATAAAAAGCAGGAAATATCCCACATACGTGACAGACCTGCCTGCAGAGTCACGGCTTACGGTCAGCACACTCCCCTTCTCATCGGGATCAAATGATGTCTGATATAGACGATATCCCTTGATATCCAGCACATTATTCATATAAATGAGCGCAGTTTGGGATTCGCCGTCGTATGAGACTGTCACATCACTCTCGTATGAAGAGGGACTGCCAGAGCCCGGATAACGAAGAAGTCGGAAGTCATCTAAGGTTATTGTAAAAGGGAGAGTATGGACCGCTTTCTCCCCATCAGAACTAACATCAATACTATCCGCGGTCTCGCCTTCACGCAAATGCACATAGCCTTCCACTGAGCAGAAATGTGTAATCAAGGCACCTGAAAGAATCAGGATAAAAGAGCAATGTGTCAGAAGAAATCCCAGACGCTTGATATGAAGCAGGAACTTGCCGCGAGAATACAGGAAGAAATTCGCGACAAGCAGAGCAAACAGGACATACAGAAGCGGAGAATGATAAACCACTTCCCTTGCCTGTGATGTCCCGCAGAATTTTTCCAGGAATGTAGCAGCGGCAAGCATCAACATCAGAAGCGACAGAAGAATAACTGTCGCTCTGAATGATGTAAGCCACCTGATGATCCTGTTCATCAATCCTCAATAATTACTCTGAATCCTACATTGAACACTCTCTGATATGGATAATATCCCTTACGAGAATAGGATGTAGAGAATTTCGGACGTTCTATGAAAGATCCGCCTCGCACGGCCTTGTACTCCGCTTCAACTTTTGAATCTGGTCTGTATGGGTATGGGACATAGTCCGAACGGGTCCACTCACACACGTTTCCATGCATATAGTATAGGCCGAAAGGATTGGCCTCATGCTGTTTGCCACCAACCTGAACAAGACATGAATCATCTACACTCTGTTCCTTAGGAAGGAAAGTGTAATAGTCATACCAATAATCCATCGGAGACATCGGCTGCGGATCGATTCCGATCACTGCAAACCGCAAAGTCGTCTTGTCAGCAAGATTATCCTTCTTTCCGAAATCAGTGTGGAAATCACCATACCAGAAGTCATTGTCGCTTCCTGCTCGGCAAGCCCATTCCCATTGCGCTTCCGTAGGAAGTGTGACGTTCAATCCAGTCTTTTCACTCATCATACGGCAGAAGTCCATAGCGTCATTGTAGCTTATACGTATGACAGGCTGCTGAGGCTCGTTTGCCGGATAGCCCTGAACAACATGATCCTTCCACTGCTGATCCACATATCTGCTGTCGTGATCCGGGAAGAAAACATTGAACTGCTGGTTGGTAACCTCAAGTTCGCCCATCCAGAATGACTTTTCTATCTTGACCTTTGATGTAGGATATGTATCGGAAGGTCCGTCATAACTTCCCATGACAAACTGTCCCGCAGGGATCTTCACGAAGGCCATGGTGACTCCAGGAGCAAGCTCCACAACACGTCTGGTTTCACCTTCCGCCTCCTGCATACGAGCTGCCTGATCCGCACTGAACGGCCATCCTGGCACCTTGTATTCCTTTGCCTTCACTTCACGTACAGGCTTCGGCATCTGCGGCTTTACTTCTCCCTTGCTCTTCAGATACTCCGCATAATCCTCAAGCTCCTGCTTCCAGTCAACGCCAGCACCGTTACCGTATTTATTGGTAAGTTCGATTCTTCGCGCAACCTGATCATGTCCCTTGTATGGTATCGAATTCTGCGGATCCGCAGGGAAATATCCTTTATCAGGAGCATTGTAATCGATCCAGTTATACAGCTTGAGCCACTCTTCTTCTGTCAGTTCGACATTATAATGGCCTCTCTTGAGCAAGCGTACCAATTCGCTCGTATTAGGGTGATACTCATATGGTTGAAGCACAACCATATCACCCTCTCCGCCCTGACGATGCACGTACGGATGCAGATTCAGATATGATGAGCCATAGCCCCTCTCATCCTTCTTTCCACCACGAAGATCAAATGCATCATCACCATTATGGCAGGCAATACAAGATCTGTCCAGGATAGGCTGGATCTCAAGATCGAATGTAAACGATCTGACACCGCCTTCCGGAGGAGTAAGTTCATGCGGCTTACGTTGAGAAGCGATCACACGTTTAGGTATAGGAATCTGATTCTGATTCTCATGACAGCCTATACATGAAACAATCTCACCCGGCTGTCCTGTCACCCAGCTTCTCATCCACTGCACGGCAACACCATCCTTATCTATCGGCTGAATCGAAATTGGAGTATTCGCCGGTGCATTGAATATTACCGAGCCATCCTCCTCTACCGGAACGGTTCCAAGATTCCTCTTGATATCCCAACCAGACTGAATTCCATGCCAGTTATGATCCGAAGGGCTTTTCACATAGGCATACTCATACGCATGAAGGCGCAACTCCTTGACGGTTCCCCTTGGAATGCCTCGTAATCCTTCTCCCTCATATATATCCTGAATGAAGAAGGTTGCCTCCTTATGATCAAGCTTAACCCTATCCGGAATCACTGGAGGGGTTTCCGATTTACGCACGATATATGGACTGATAAAGCCTTCGCCTTCAGCTTCGGCAATGCATGTCATATTGTCAAATACATCCACCAGATATATGCCCCACAAGCTTTCCGGAGTAAGTTTCGCCGCCACAAGGAAATATTTATCATCAAGAACAGACGGTTTCACGAACTGAGGCCATACGCCGTTGACAAGCTCATCCTTAATCAGTTCCACTACCGGACGGTTCCTGTATGGTATCTCCTGAACGATTCCATCAACACTCTTTCTGCCCTTGGCCGGGTCGAATATCAGCAACCTTCCGGAACGGGCAATGCCATGATGACCAGAAATGACTCCGATGAATGAAGTACCTCCTCCTGGCAACGGCTGCACATCGAAAGTACTGTTAGGGAACATCGCGCCACTACCGTAAAGAGCCTTATTCTCAGTTCCATCCGGATTCATGTGCATCACGATTCTTGAATAATAATGGGTAAGGTCTGTGTACTCCCAACGGGTATACATGACTTTTCCATTATTCATCACCACAGGATTCCAGTTGGCGTCCTGATCGAAGGTGATTCTACGAAGATTCTTGTCTGCAGGATTGTAAAGCACAAGATTTCCGACCGGATCATCACCGTTCACACATGGGACGCCCTGATATCCGATATTGGAAACGGCAAGAATTCTTCCATCCGGAAGATATGTACCATCGTAGAAATCAAGATCCGGTTCCTCATTCTCTATCATCTTGCGGAAGCCGCTTCCATCGAGTTTCACCTCAAATACATTCCAGCGCCAATCCTCCTGGGTCTGTGTAAACATCACGCGGTCACCATCCCAATGCAGTCTGAGATCAGAAACCGAGGAGCCGTTTACCGGTCTGTACACTGTCCTGCTGCTGATTTCACCTCTGAGATTCGAAAGTTCCACGATTTCAGCATTGAATCCTCCGCGCGGTGTCGACATCTGATTACTCCAGTTATTCGACTGCGTTCCAAGCTGAGGAGCCATTGCAGTACGCGCCTGGTCTCCAAGATAAAAATGCGATGCAACTATCTTATCCGAATCAAGCAGAGGGTTTCCGAGAAGGATGGCACGCTTCAATTCCAAAGCCCTTCCTACAGCTTCTGCAGCGCACTTTTCACCCTTGTATATTCCTCTAAAGCCCTTTGCACACAACGAAGACAGTTCTTCAAGCATAGGGGCATATTTCTTTGAATCAAATCCTTCATATGAGCACATATCCTCATATGCCATCTTTACCGACTGAATATTCAGCCACTGCAATTTCGACTGCAGTTCAATGGTTGTCATAATGGATTCAATCAGCCTGATGGAACTCTTAATCCTTACTTTCGGGTCCTTTTCTGATTCAATATTCCTGAGTGCATCCAGATAATAAGACGGATCCTCAAGCCTTGATGCAAGAGTTCTTACAGTTTCAGCCTCAATCTCATCGGAATTCATCCATACGTCAAGATTGCCAAATATCGAGTTAATCAAATGTCTGTCAGTAGGATAGCTTTCTGACACCTCTTTCAGATATTCCTCAGGCAAAGCGTTGACCGCTTTAAAATACACGCTTCCTGTAGTTGATGTATCATCGACTCCGACAAGAGCCTCGAATCGCACATAGTCGTCCTTGCTGAGATCATATATGATCACTCCATCGGCATGACAGAACAAAGCGTGTCCGTATCTTTTTCCGGCAACAGCTATAGGTCCGTCATCCTGATTCTTATTGTAAAGGATATCTCCTTCTCCTGCCTTTCCATATGCATACGGAATCTCACCTAGCCAAACGGATGTACCGTCTTTCCTGATAAGACGAGCCTCAGCCCATACGGCATGATCCCATCCGCTTCCGTCCTCACCGCCTGTGGTAAGCAGGACAAGCCTGTCCAATCCTGTAAGATCTACAGAAAAAGCCTCTGCCTTCATTGAGGATTTCATATATGACGACGTCACCGGCAGATTCAGTTCTGCCATTTCCGCTGCCATCCGGAGCTTGGATTCCACAAAACGCTCAAGAGCCTCCTCTGAAATTGTCCTTTCAGAAGAAGCATAAATTGACAAGCCCGCAAACAGGGACAATGTAAGCAACAATAACCTTTTCATAGATCTCTTCACAAAACAAATAAAGCTACAATACAGCAGTAGGATTTGTAAACCTCAAGCCTGCGTTGTCATGATAGCACGCCCACTCATCCACGATAGCGCCCTCCGGACCTGCCATCATGAAATGGAATGTTCCGAGTTCCTTAAGCCTCAGTACATCACCGACGTTCTGAACCACGAAGTTACGGCTCTTTACAGGACCGTGAGCTGCAGGAACTGCAGGTGCATCCGGTGTTTCCTCACCTACCTCTGCGAAATTATATACCCATCCGTGATTGACCATCCACGACTCATGCTTTGCCGGGAAGTCAGGTGTAGCCACATGGGCATGTTCAGGAATCATCTGACCAGGAAGCAGATAGAGAGCATGAGCGAAATACCCGAACTCAGGGTCATTCACCCAGAAGATTCCTCCCATTCCGACATTCTCAAAATCACCGAGACCGAAATCTGTCACCCACATATCCTTTTCCATAAGCGGCGTAAAAGGAACGTTATAGAACTTGAACATATCCTTCATCGCCTCGATTGCAACATCCTGCTGAAATTCACCGTTCTTGTAAAAATCAGCGTTTGAATATTTCTTGCTGTACTTCATAACTATCTTATTTAATTAATTATTCTATCTTTTACGTCTTGCGATGCCTTCTATCTCTATCAGGAGTTCGCTTCGGCACACATCCGACCTCATAAACGAGACAAGACTTCCCTGACACTCCCGTTCCATACGCGTCCTGATCACATCATAATCCTCAACATGCTTAAGATACACCCTGAGAATCTCCAGGTCAGCATCTGAGACCAATTCGCGAATGTTTTCCATCGTTATCTCATACTGACGTTCCACGTCCACGTCTGTCAGACTGTCTTCCCCACGTATTGCAGCCGTACCGGAGATATAGAGCATCCGGCCATCACATGAATCCAGACTCTTCGCCCTTTCAAATTTCGGGGTTGCCTTCACCGCACCCGCTTCCTTGAGGACATTTTCAGAATATGCATGTGCGGCAATCTGAAGCCTGTTGTCGATCGGAGTGATCGAACATGACGGATCACAGAACCTTACAGCATCGAAATCTATCAGTACTCCACCAAAATCGGTTCCGATTCCTGTAGCTGCAGGATAGCCGTTAACCCAATCCGAACACGCATAGAAAGCGCTTCGCGCATTATTGAACATCTGATAATGCTGGCGAGGGCCATCCCAGTCCGTTATCCTCTCTATGTAGTTCCACTGACGCACAATATCACCCGCCTCGAGACCTTCCTCCTGCAAGATTCCACCTGCGGCCGCAAATATTTCAGAAGACTGATTATCAATATCATAGGACAGATCCGAATACAAGCCTCCTGCATAGACAAAGCGTCCTTCATCATTTTCCACAACAACATATGGAAAGCCTGCAAAGGACTTATATTTTACCTCGTCTTTCTCTGATTCTTCACAATAGTGGACTTCCATCACAAGACCATCCCCGAGAGAAGGCTGTGCCACATAGCTCAGCACAGGCATACAATCTCCGAAATGCTTTTCAGCAAGAGATCTGAAGAATGAACGCCTCTCCACATACTGGTCATTGTTTTCCGGCCTGCCAAAAATCACGAGCCTCAACACATGGCCGCCAACAGCAACCTGCCGCATCAGATTTTCCGCCATCAAAGGAAACTCATCATCAGCAGCACGATAAATGGAATAATGTACTCGGTCAATATAACTCATAATGAATTGACATATTCCGTTAATGCTTCCATATCCTTCTTAGAGACTTTCCTGTCTATTCCATGTCGGTGAACCTCAAACACTTCCTGCATGGTTGCAGCACGGCCGTCAAACAGATACGTAGCCGTACGCCATACCTCACGAAGGGTTGGAGTATCCCAGCCTTTTTCAAACTCGATATCCTCTCCGATTCTGTACATCTTCTGATCTGTATAGTAGATTCCTCCGTGACAATCGTCGCATTTAAGTTCCTTGTACACCTTCATTCCATGCTTTGCCTTCTCTGACAACTCACCATCCACAAGATATGGACTTGGAACCGGCTGGAGAGACATGAGATATGCATCTACACATTTTGCATCCTCTTCAGAAACATCATAGAACTGAATGAACTTGAAGCCAGCTCTCACGGCCAGGCCGGAAGAGGCCCTAATGCCGGAAATCATACTTGGCGGAGTCACATGGCTGTACAGCATACTCTTGCAGTTCTTCGGGTTTCCCACACCGTCATTCATAAGGTCCCAGTTCATTCCGTCGGACCTGCCGTCTCCCGGATGACAACCGTTACAGCTCTGCCAACCCTGGAAGCAATGTGACGCATCGTTGAAATATTTCTCACCTTTATGCACATCACTTTCCACACGTCCAGGATTCATGTCGACAACTTCCAGCTGTCCGCCCTTCAGATCCACGACATTCAAGACATCAGCGAAATATGTCGTAACATATAATTTATTGTCAGAAAGGCACATAGCCCTTGGTCCATTACCCTCCAGAGCGACACGTTCCCTGATTCCGTACATGAATCTGAGGTCATATTCCAAAGCTGATTTATCCGGGCATGCAAGGAATCGTTCCAGCATCTCCTCATGTCTGATGACACTTATCTCATGCGTACCGGAATGTGCGATAAGTACATTCTCCTCATCACAGGCGATGTTCCATATACCCGCAGCACCTCGTTCCGGATCGTCTGTCAATACAGTTCCGAGATATTCCTGCTTCTGTGTGTCAATTATTGAGAATGCACTTGTATTCATCCAGCCCTGGTGAAGCTGAGATGTTGGCACAGTGTATCGTCCCAGATTATGGACTACATAAACATATCTGCCGTCAGGTGTAACACAGATTCCATGAAGCGCATTACTTCCGTTGGCAAGACTGATATCCTTGATTTTAGTGAATGTCCTAAGATCTATGACAGATACGCATGCAGAAACATGATCGACATCAGCACGTTGAGCCGGAAGAAAGTTTGCGACATAAAGATAGCGTCCATCCTTGCCGACCACAGCAGCACAAGGTTCTCTCAGCACCTGTGCAGTGCGAGTCATCTTCATTGTCTTAAGATCTATTTCAGAAACTGTATTCTGAAACTGGTTGCAGACATACACCAGGCCTTTGCGTTCATCTGCAACAGGGCAGCAGGCTCCGGAGCCTGTCTCGATACAGGCGATCTCAACCCCATCACTTCCGTTCAAGACATGAAGCATTCCCTTTGCTTCAAATGTCGTTACAAAGATCTTATCATCAGCACAAAGCACTCCGGTAGGCACATCTGCCATTTCATACGACTTCAGCAGTGACTTTCCATCGTTACTATACACAGCAACGCGTCTTCGTCCCTTTTCCGAAATCACCATATGCCCTTCCTGATCAAACGAAATACCCGTAGGAAAAAGAGGGCCGCTCTCTGCATTAACAACCTGAAAGACCATAAGCAGAAGAGAAACCACAAGCAACGGCTTCATAGATTTACACTTCATATCCTGCGCTGATTAACTCCAATTAGACCAGGCATAAAGTTAGGACAATTTACCGAGCCTTACAAGCATATACAAAAAAAGATGGCCGGATAAGCATCCAGCCATCTTTGATATCATAATGGACAATGTCTATTACATCATGCCGCCCATTCCGCCGCCTGCTGGCATTGCAGGAGCCGGCTCTGGAATCTCAACGATAGCGCACTCAGTAGTGAGGAACATTCCTGCAACTGATGCTGCATTCTCAAGAGCTACACGTGATACCTTAGTAGGGTCAATCACACCAGCCTCGAACATATTCACATACTCATCAGTACGAGCATTGTAACCGAAATCGCCAACACCCTCGCGGATCTTGTTTACGATAACGCTACCCTCTACACCTGCATTTGCAGCGATCTGACGAAGAGGCTCCTCGATTGCACGTGCAACGATATTGATACCTGTTGTTTCATCGTCATTGTCACCCTTCATACCTGCGAGAACCTGTGAAGCGCGGATATATGCGACTCCACCACCTGGCACGATACCTTCCTCAACAGCTGCACGAGTTGCGCTGAGCGCATCCTCTACCCTGTCCTTCTTCTCCTTCATCTCAACCTCTGTAGCAGCACCTACATAAAGAACTGCAACACCTCCGGCAAGCTTGCCAAGTCTCTCCTGAAGCTTCTCTCTGTCATAGTCTGACTTGGTAAGTTCGATCTGCTTACGGATGAGATCTGCACGCTCACGGATAGCCTCTGGAGTACCTGCACCGCTTACGACTGTAGTATTATCCTTGGTAACGACAACCTTCTCTGCCTTTCCGAGCATACCGAGAGTTGCAGTCTCAAGCGAGTATCCGCTCTCCTCAGAAAGCACAACACCACCAGTGAGGATAGCAATGTCCTGAAGCATTTCCTTACGACGGTCACCAAAACCAGGAGCCTTAACGGCAGCAACCTTGAGTGTACCACGGATCTTGTTGACAACGAGAGTAGAGATTGCACTGCTGTCAACATCCTCAGCGATCACGAAAAGTGATCTACCCTCACGAACAACAGCCTCAAGAACAGGAAGGAGCTCGTTCATTGTAGAGATCTTCTTGTCTGTGATAAGGATGTAAGGGCTCTCAAGAACAGCCTCCATCTTATCTCCGTCTGTCATGAAATATGGAGAAAGATATCCTCTGTCAAACTGCATACCCTCAACAACCTTCACCTCAGTCTCTGTTCCCTTTGCCTCCTCTACAGTGATGACACCGTCCTTCTTCACCTTTGACATAGCGTCAGCGATGAGCTTACCGATGAAGTTGTCATTGTTGGCAGAGATTGTTCCGACCTGCTCGATCTTGGCATAATCCTCACCAACCTCCTGGCTCTGCTCACGGAGACTGTCAACAACAGCTGCAACAGCCTTGTCGATACCTCTCTTGAGGTCCATAGGGTTAGCACCTGCTGTAACGTTCTTGAGACCTACATTGATGATAGCCTGAGCAAGAACAGTAGCTGTAGTGGTACCGTCACCGGCCTGGTCATTAGTCTTTGAAGCGACCTCCTTCACCATCTGGGCACCCATATTGGCGAATCTGTCCTCAAGCTCAACCTCCTTCGCTACAGTAACACCGTCCTTTGTAACATGAGGTGCACCGAACTTCTTCTCAATCACCACGTTACGTCCTTTTGGACCGAGAGTGACCTTTACTGCATTTGCAAGTGCGTCTGCGCCTTCCTTCATCTGCGC
>JAEIGA010014528.1_pt1 | contig 11984 bp, 6 predicted proteins | sample 9270691 | NCBI WGS metagenome assembly JAEIGA01 (sample SAMN17057246, study PRJNA624740) | gut metagenome | biome: biome; isolation source: fecal sample | host: Bos grunniens | place: China: Xizang | collected 2019
AAAAAGCCGTACTGTTTCAGAAAACCTCGTTTCAATTCCGATCCCCTCCTTGCCAGACTCCATCCATTCTATGCGCCGAAGCGCGTCAGTATGCCACGGCAAAAAGCAGGAACGCCCCGCAATCATGCGGGGCGTCCTGCTAGGGGAAAGAAAGAAGAGAGATAGAAAGAGGATGTTTTGGTAAAAAGGATGCGACGTGATCTGCATCGCCGCCTTTCTGTAATGATCATAATCCTACTTTTTGAACAGAGTATGGCCGCTTTGAAAACAAAAATAAACGATTTTGTAAACATCTCCATCCGTACATCCACTTTATTGCATAATATATGCCATCTCTCTGTTGCAATTTGTTCACAAATATGATACAATTTGTTCATAATATACGAAAAATAACATTGATTGATCACCATATCAGAACGGAGTATTTTATGTCGATTAGCTGGTTTTCTGTGGTTATTCTTTTGATTGTAATAACGGTAACCTTGATTGAGGTCTATCGCGGTATGAGCCGGGGATTTTTCCCAACACTGCTCTCCCTGGGTCTAATGATTCCGTGTAGTCTCACTGCGTTGCTGATTGCGCCCGCTTTGTCCAGAAGCCTGGCTTCCTCAATTATGGACAACTTGGTTCGACCCGACTATAATTACCAGACTCTGCTTAGCATGTTTACATCTATGGACTCCCTGGTTCATTCCGCTGCGCAACTGATTGCGACCATATTAATGTTTGTCCTCTGCTTCTTGCTGTTGCGTCCGGTCTTTCGGTTTATCTGTTACTGCTTCACGCTCGAGCATCTTTCCGCCAATGATAGCGACCCCGGCTATAGCCGCGAGAAAACATCTTTCTGCTATCGGCACAACGCGCTGCTAGGCGGCATTACTGGTGGTATTTGCGCAATTATCATTTCCATGGTAATTACCTGTCCTTTCATGGGCGCGCTTCGTGTAGCAGATGATGTGATTGACATGGCCGAAACATTTGATCCCGAGCTTTGGTCTATGACCACCCTTTCAGACGAAGATGTAGATACCATCAAGAAGCTCCCGAAGGATCTGCCCGGTAATCTGCTCTATGAGTTTGGCGGAAAATACATGTTCTATGCTACCGCCAAAACTGAATTTGACGGCGAGATTGTATACCTGCACACTGAGTTAGACCATGTTGAGTCCCTTTTTTCCCATCTGTCAGCTGTTACCGCTATTTTGAACGACACCACATCCGTTACGCAGGAGCAAATCGACCATCTGAAGGCGCTACGGGACGATATCAACAATCTTCAGGTATTGCATGGTCTTGTGTCAGACTACTTTTCCTGCTGCGCCCAAGTATGGCTGAATGGTTACCCCTATTACGGGTTCCCCCAACCTCAGATGCACCCCGTCGTGCAGCCCTTAATCGATGATATTCTGCTAGTCTGCACCACAAGTGATTACAGCACTATCAAAGCCAATGCGACCACCCTGCTGAACACCTATATTTACATTCTGGAAAGCGAACTATTATCCCTCTCGCATGATAATCTCGACGGCGTTCTCCTCCTCCTGGAGCGCACGCAGTTGCTGACCAAGCTGGAAGCCGAGCTAGAAAAGAATCCCAATATGGAACAGGTTCGTATCTCTTCCGTGGGTATGCAACTTTGGGGCGAAGTCATCCAGTCGCACAGTTTCACTCCCTCCTACCTCAGCATTTTCTATGAGAATGTTGCCAACGCACTGAACACCGTTCATAGGCGCGGCTACGGTTCTCCAGAGGAAAAAATCGCTGTGCTCAGCACCTATCTGGACAAGTATTATGCCGAAATGAAACTGACCATCCCCACCGTGCTCAGCGATGCCATCGCAACAGAGCTGGTATACCAAATTCCTGCTCAAGGTGATTTTACTGGCCTTGAGATTCAAGAGTTCTTCAGCCAATACAACTAAACTTTACCGAACAATCCGTGTTAGATTTGAGGGTTACATCATGATCCAATCTATTATGCTATTTGTCCTGCAAGCGGTATTCTTTCTCATCAGCCTGGTGCTGTATGTATTTCTCACCGCTTGCGTGCTGCCCCGCTTTCTCCTGGCATTTCAATTCAGCGCTACCACAATTCGAGATCGGGGTATCAAAAAATACCTGTTCGAAAACGGGCGTGCCATCGTCTATCTCCCGGATCCGGCCATTCGCTCCTATATTCCTCAGTACATCCTATCTGACAATAATGGCGAGCGTTTTCTGAAATGCATGCTGAATCCCGAGGTTTTCTCCCTGCATTACTACGTTTTCTCTTTTGATGCCCAGGACCGGCCGGTACAAGTGCTGGAAGTAGAAGATCCCATTCCCACCCGTGGTGTTTCCAAGGCAGTCCCCCTTCCGTTGAATACTTCCTATGTAACCATTTCCCTGAAAAATGTAAACGGAAAAACCTTCCAGAGCAATAAATTGGGGTATTCCATGATCAAGATGCTCGTGTATCTTGCCATCACTGTCGCATTGACTATTCTTGAAGCACTCATGATCAAGCAGGGTCTGTTGTACTTGGCTAACCTGCTGTTTGCTTATTCAGACATGGCCTCCTCCGGCTATGGAACCACTTTGTATACCGCTACAGTCACTGGCGTTGTATACGCTCTGATTGTTCTGAGCACCCATTTCATAAAAGGTAGCCGCATTAATAAATAAGCGGTTGCTAGGAAAGGAGCATCTATGTCTTCCGCTGAGCAATTTATTTCCAAGGGTTACTAGTCCCACTCTCAGATAGAAGGTTTTATTTCTGTAAAAAACTATATCTTTGTCAGCAGACAGCAGCAGAATTTTCTGTTGCTCCGTTTTGAGAATCTAGCTGATTTTACGGCAAATTCTTTAGAATTCTCCCTCATTCAGATGGACCGCACCGGTGCTGTGCTGAGAACCTCCAACCACAGCTATAAAAACCTTACTTTTTGCCCCGGCAGCACATTCTCGCTTCCTGAGGGCATTCCCGTCCATAAATACTGCACGGATTTTAAGGTGCAATTTTCCACGGTTACCTCTGGGCAGTATACTTACCGTGTGCAGGAAAAGACTGTAACCGTGCTCTATGCACCTACCAATTCCGGTAATGATTCCGCCACACAGCCGGTGGGAACAATTTGGCATCACTCCATAAAGCCGCTGAGACAAGGCAAGCAGGGGCTTGCCGTTCTGTGCGGCATTTGTGCTTTGCTCCTGCTGCTCGGTTTGACTGCATACCAGATGTACGACCGGTATCAGGATGCTGTTGAGGAGCAAGAGCAAGAACTCTCCTACCAGCAGACCCAGAAGGACACACGCTTCTCCTCCCTCCCCAACGAGGAATAACACACGATTTGGAGTATAGATATGTTGAAATATCTGAACATCATTCAGCAGCTGTCGTATGAGGACAAAGTCCGCATTCTATGCGACATCGAGCTGTTGTCCGACAAAAAATATAGAGTCATGGGTATTCCATCGCTGCACATTTCTCCCTTGGAAAGCTTCTGTGCCCAGGAACTGCCCTCCCCTGTTGCCTTGTCTAACAGCTGGGATCCGGACCTTGTGGAAAAAACAGCGCACCATCGATTCCGCACCATGGCCGAGCAGGGTGTTGACGTCGCGATTGTGCCCGGCCCGAAGCTAAAAATTAATCCCTGCCGCAGCGCATTATCAGAAGACAGTTTCCTGGCCAGTGCCATGGTTGAGGCCTATCTGCGTTCCGCCAGCCACTTTGGCATTTCTGTCGTTCTGAAGGATTTTTGTATTTACCCGGACGAAATCCCCTGGCTGGATACCCAACCCGACGAAAGAATGATCCGAGAATTGTTGGTTCAGCCATATCAAAGCCTGATCAACACTGCCTCCTGCAGAGGTCTAATGACAGCTGTTGACCCCGAGCAATCCAACTGGACCCAAATCAACACCCATCTGCGCCATGCCATCACTACGGACAAGGATATGTTCTTCCTTTGTGCCAAAGTTTCTTCCAAGAATACGGTACGCTATATTCACGATGGCGGACTGTGCTTCCAGGGTTCTTCTGTTGCATTGGAAGCAGCGTTAGAGCGGCATAAGCAGCTTGCCTATAATGTGGCCCACGGCAACGCCACAGCAGAAGATCTGGCTCACGAAGTGATGCAGGGCAAGGCGATCTCCCCAGAAAGCATCGATGAAGCTACCGATCGACTGTTGCGTTTTGTGTTCGCCGCCAAGCGCAAGCCCACAGTGTCCACCCTGCCCGTGGATGCCCATCTCCCGGAAAAAGTCCATCCCGCTTCCACGGTACTGCTGAAAAACCAGCGCCTGCTGCCTATCAAGAAGAAAACCAATATTTGTATCCTTGGTGATATTGCCTTTGAAGAAAGAGCTCCTGGCGTATCCCTTGTCAACGAATTGCAGCAACTGCTCACCGCCAAAGGCCATCAGATCACCGACAGCCTCCAAGGCTATCACCTGACGCAAGAGCGTAGCGACTCCATGCTGCATCTCACTGCAGAGGCTGCCGCTCAGGCAGATGTGGTGCTGTTGTTCCTGGGTCTAGGAAAGCAGCGGGAGCAATCCACCCACATCACCAACAAAATCTCCATTCCCGCCAACCAACAAGCCCTGCTGGATCATCTGGCAGAACACAAGCAGAAAATCATCGCCATTGCACCCCCGGAATACTGCCCCGATGTGGCTTTGCCGGAAAACTGTGCCGCCTTACTGCTGGCTCCCTTGCACACTGACTATAGCGCCCAATCACTGGTGGATGTCATCACCGGTGTAACCGCTCCCAGTGGCAAATTGGCCTCCACCGTGTACTGCCACACAGACGAGTTGTATACAACACATAGAACTTACAAATTCCGTGACGGCTTAAAAACCGGAGGTTTTATCGGCTATCGTTACTACGATATTGCCCAGTGTCCGTCCCCCTTCCCCTTTGGTCACGGTCTGGGTTTCAGCAATTTCGTTTACAGCAACCTGCGTATCAGCGGGAACGAGGTACAATTCACGGTAACCAACCGCGGCAAAACCGCCGGTGCGGAAATCGCCCAGGTTTACATCGGCAAGGACCAATCCGCCGTCCTGCGGCCTGCAAAAGAGCTGGTTGCTTTCCAGCGGATCGAATTGGCACCTGGCCAGCGAAAAACCGTTCAGCTCCCCTTCTCCCTCCCCGCTGTATACGATATCCAATTCAATGCGCTTTTCCAAGAAGAAGGCCGCTATACCCTGTCCGTCGGTTCTTCCCTCTGTCATATCCATTTGTCTGAAGCTTTCACCGCCGGAAATGCACAGCTCATGCCGGACGGGCTTCGCTCCAGCGCGTATATCCAATCCGAGTCCAATATCATTTCGGATCATTTCAAATTGGAGGCAAAATACAAGACCATGAAAAAATCTGTATTCAACTATATTTTCGGTGGATTTATGCTTCTGCTGGCCATCGTTTTGAAAATGTACTGCGTCTTTGCCAAGATGAGCACGCTGTTCTTAGATTTGTTTGCTCTGGCACTGAGCATTATCGGCATTGTTTTCCTCGTACTGGAGGCCATTCGTCAGAATCGTCTGAACAGCCAGGAACGTGTTGCCATTGATGAACTAAGCCGAAAAGAATTCATCGATGCCGATGCCACCGAAGTCCCCCTCTACTCCACAAAGCAGATGTTTGTCAAGGAGTTTGACAATGCCGCGGCTGCCGTCCAACGCCCCCAGGAGGAAGGCATCGAAGGTGTGGAAGCCGATCTGGTCGCCTATATTAACAAGGATCAGGATTTTTCTTCCGCCGTTACCGACTTCACCCGCTTCGCCTTTGACCGCGGTTGCAAGTTCTCTCAAGAAACCGTGCAGGAACTGTTCGCCTCTTTGGCTGCCTCCCGCCTGATTGTGGTGCGGGGCATGAATGACAACAGCTTTAAGGCATTCATGCAGGTTTTAAGCGGCTATTTCCAGACCGGAACGTATATCGACCGGGTCGACGCTACCTATGACAAGGCTGACAGTGTTCTGTTCCGCTCCGCCGATGGCACATCCAAGGAAAAAGCAAATGCCCTTATGGCCATCGAAGCTGCCAAGAACAGCAAACATCTGGCACATTTTGCCGCATTGACCCATGTTGTCCCCGAAAACCTGCCTCTGTATTTCACCCCCTATGTGAACTTTACCCGCAATCCTCTGGGTCACAACCAAGTCACTGCTACAAACGAGCAGGGTGTGGCCACTTCCTATCAGCTTCCTCAGAATCTTTGGTTTGTGCTGAATCTGGAACAGGACAAGTTCCCCCATATGCTGCCTGACTATGTTGCAGAAGTGGCTGTGGCCAATCAGTTCCCCTTTGAAGCATGCAGCGCAGAAGCCCACCCTGTTCATGTCCCCAGCTTCAGCTATCATCAGCTGATGTTCCTGACGGAGCGTGCCATCAACAAGGGCTTCATCGATGAAGTCCATTGGGCAAAGCTGGACCGTCTGGAAAAATATATTTGCAAATACACACCCTTTGCCATCCCCAACAAGACTTGGCTCTGCATGGAAACCTATGCCTATGTCTATCAGGCCTGCCAGGGCGAGACACCGGTTGCGCTGGATCAAGCCATTTGCACCAAGTTAATGCCCCTGATCATTGCCGCCATGCAGAACAAGCTGGCCGTTGACGATCCCACACTGGAAGAAACCATCGAAACCATCTTGGGCGAGGATTGCTCTGCCCGCTGCAAGAAGCTGATTCACGAATGCAGCGCAAAACGGGGCTGATACCCCTTACGTCATAAGGAGTGTACCTATGTTACATATTGTTCCTACCGCGCTGCCCCTGTTGAACAGTCCTTTGTTGGACACCCTCACCTCCGAGGTAGCGATCATCGTTTATTTGGCACTTCTGCTGATCGTCATGGTCTGCATCATCCTCGTTCTCATGTTCCGGGAATCCGCTCCCAAGAAGCTGGTCGCCATGCCTGCCGAGGAAGCGGAAGCAGAGGAAACAGCAGTAGAAGAGGAAGAAACCACAGCGGAGCGTTTTTGCATGCTCAGCGAAATCGACCGCAAAAGCACCAGCTATGGCCACCAGAGCTACGACACCAGCGTCACCCTGGAGTCTTTCTGCCAGGATTTCCGCAACTATGCCGCCAGTCAGCTGAAGCTGTACTATGATATCGGCAATATCCGCCAGTTCATCGCAGGCTTGGCCGTATCCAAGCTGGTGATCCTGCAAGGTATGTCCGGTACCGGTAAGACCTCCCTGGCCCATGCTTTCGGCTCCTACACCGATAATCCCTCCACCGTTATCCCTGTCCAGCCCATGTGGAAGGAGCGTACCGACCTCATTGGTTACTACAATGAATTCACCAAGCGCTTCAACGAAACGCTCCTGCTGGAAAAAATGTACGAAGCCAACTACAGCTCGGATATGTACATCACGGTGATGGACGAAATGAACATCGCCCGCGTGGAATACTACTTTGCCGAATTCCTCTCCCTGTTGGAGTTGCCCAACCCCGGCGAACGTTACCTGGAAGTGGTTTCTGACAAGTGGTCCACAGACCCGCAGCAGTTTATTGACGGCCGCATCCTGTTGCCCAAGAACATGTGGTTTATCGGCACCGCCAACAACGACGACTCCACCTTCGCTATTTCCGACAAGGTTTATGACCGTGCCATGATTCTGAATCTGGATGCCAAGAGCGAACGCTTCTCCGCTCCTGCCACACCAAAAAGCCCCATCTCCGCCCAGCACTTTGGTATGCTGGTGGAAGATGCCATCAAGGAATATGGCATTAGCAAGAGAAATCTTGCTCGTTTGGAAGAAATGGACAAGTATATGATCGAGCATTTCCACATCACCTTCGGCAACCGTATCATGAAGCAGATCAAGACTTACATTCCGGTGTATGTGGCCTGTGGTGGTGATGAACTGACGGCTTTGGACGACATTCTGGCCAAGAAGGTCATCCGAAAGCTGGAGACTCAGAATCCCATCTATCTGCGTAATGCTTCCGAAGGCTTGCTTGCCTTCCTGGACGAACTATTTGGCGACGATAAAATGTCCCTGTGCAAGGAATACATCCACCGCCTCCAGAGAAATGCTTAACGAAACCACATATTCCGCAAAACTCACAGAAAGGATACGGTGCGGCAGCGCATTGCAGCAATAGCCATGAAAAAGACACGCTCCATACAATTTCTCTGCTCCCTGCTAATCGGCGTTATCTTCATGCTGGTCATTTTTGCAGGTTTGATGATTTACGACCGCATCAATGCCAGTTCCACAACGTTGACCATCTCCACCAATAGTGCAGCGGCAGATTATGACAGCACTCCCCTGACCAACCACCAATGGACACTGCTCCACGGTGGTCTCCAAGAAGGTCACAAAATCATCGCCAACTTTACCGGCAGCCAGACCGATGCCGGCATCAGCGAAAACACCATGACCGTGACAATCGTGGATGAAAATGGCCGTGATGTAACTGGCGACTATGTGATCAACTATGAATACGGCACCCTGCAAATAAATCATCGTCTCCTCCGTTTGGATGCCGCCACAGATTTTGAAGGTCTTTCCCCAACAAATGGGAAGTATACGCTTACTTCTGACCACATTAATTTGGTGCCCGGTCATTATGCCGTGGTTTCCGTCAGCACCACCACAGATGAGCTGGGTCTTCCTGTGGAAAGCATCGAAAAAGTAACAGTCTACGACGAACAAAACCAGGATGTTACCCACAATTACCATATCTACACCCGGGAGAAAGGTGATAACATCCTAATCCCCGTCGATGGTACAGGTAGCGGTGGTATTTCCACCTCTCTGAGCGGCGAAACCGGTGGCGGCGAAAGTCTGGAGCCCATGCAACCCATGTTTTCCGTTCGATCCGACGTCTCCGGCCTCGTTTATTTTCGCACCCGCAGCTGCGGCGACTATCTAGGCGATGGTTGGGACACTGCCCCCACCTTTCCCGCCCTTTACGATGACTGCTATGCCGCCTCCTATCTGACCTCCTTTTACATGGAAAAAAGGAACTATACCCTGCGTCAAATGGAGATCGTTTCCCATATTCCTGATTATCCGCTGCCGTACTATGCTGGCATCGGTGAAGATTACACGATTCAGCGAAACGACACCGTCAACATCGGCTCCGCAGAGGGAAGCTACATCGTTCCCTTTTACCTGTACACCGGTAATCCTCCTTCTGCCACCCACAATTCCGATGCTTTTGAAAACGCATACCGTAGTTTTGTCTATGACAATTACACCGCTATTGACCAGGAAACACTGGATTTCATGAACGGCATCATTGCCTCACAGCAATTCTCCAAGCAATCTCCGACCATCGTGCAAAAAGTAGCCAGCTATATTCAGCAGGCAGCCAAATACAATAAAGACTATGACCGCAGCCTTGATAAATCTACCAACAATGCCATTGCCTTTCTGAGCCAGTACAAAGAAGGCGTCTGTCGTCATTACGCTACTGCAGCCACGCTGCTTTACCGCGCATTAGGTTTCCCCGCCCGCTTTACTGTGGGCGCTGTGGCAGAGGTTACCGCCCACCAGTGGGTGGACATCATGCCCGATCAAGCACATGCATGGGTGGAAGTCTATATCGACGGTGTGGGCTGGATTCCGGTAGAGGTTACCGGTGCCGATGACGCAGGTAGCGACGGTGTCTGCGAAGACTGCGGCGACAGCGAATGCGACGGCAACTGCGGCGGTGAAGGCGGCGGAAACGGTTCCGGCCAGAACGGCCCAGGAGGCAATCTGCCTGGCCTTCCCAAAACTCTGGAACTAAAACCCATAACCGTAACCAAGAAATTTGATGGCACGCCCTTGACGTCCAATGGTCTGGTTTCCGGTTTGGAAGACCTGGAGCACATGGGCTACACCTACAGCGCTACCATCAGCGGCACGCGAACAGAGGTTGGCGTTACCGAAAGCATCATCGAAAGCATCACCATTTACGATTCCCGGGGAAAGGATGTAACCAGCTCCTTCGAAATCGTTACCAAGCCCGGCAGAATCCATGTATACCACTACGAGATATCCTTCCAGTCCCATGATATTCAGCGGCCGTATAACGGCACGCCTCCCCAGCCCGGCGTTTTCTACGACAGCAAGGATTTGGTTTCCGGCCACATTGTCACTGTGCGCTATACCGGAGATCCCAATGTGGGCACGAAAGAAAGCACTTATGAGATTACCATCTACGACAGCGCCCATAATGATGTCACCGACCAGTACCTCATCCACCCAGAATTCTGCACCGCCGTGATTACCCCTGTGGAGATCACGCTGCAGGCCGGCAGCGCCTCTAAAAAATACGATGGTTCGCCCCTCACTTGCCAAGACTTCGAAATCCATAAAGGCATTCTGATCGACGGCCATGTCATTCAGCAGGCCGTCACTGTTGGCAGCCAAACAGAAATCGGCCGTTCTGATAACATTATTTCTTCGGTTGTCATTGTAGATGCCGAAGGCAACGATGTGACCGCCAACTATACCATTCAGCTCATCGCTGGCAAGCTCAGAGTCACCGCCTCTTAATCATCATCAAGGATACAGATCATTATGTTGTACGAGAATTATAGGAATAAAATCCTACGCCTATCCGCCTTCCTATCGAAAGTAGTGAAGCATCTTGCATTAATTCTCACCATATCCTGCTCTGTTTTGACCATTGTGACGACACTTTTAGTCACCATTGGTCTGCCGAGCCGGGTAGCGTGTACCGCGGAGCTAACTTACGGCGACACCTATGAATTCCAAGCCAAGGCATTCTTAAGTGATGCCCACTTGGAATATGCTCCGCAGGACACCGACGACTGGAGTGAGGAGAAGCCCTATTTGCCCGGCACCTATTGTGTCCGGGCAGTGGGTGTATCTGTTTTTGGTAAGGATCGCTACGGGAAGGCCAGCACCTTCCACATTCTCCCCTACCATCTTCAGGTTCGCATTGAAGAGACTTCCCTGCTTTTCGGCAACACGCCTACCTTCCTCTCCGATGAGACAAAATATGGCGACCGAATCAGTTGCGCAGGCTTCGTCTATGGCAATATTGCTGCATCCAGCACAACCGTGACCCCCGATATCAACCAGATCACGGTGCTGGACCAAAGCGGCAATGATGTGACCTATGCCTATGACATTCAGCCCACACCTGTGACGGTAACCTTCGAAAAACGCCCCCTGCAGTTACTGGTCGACAGTCAGACAAAGATCTACGATGGTACGGCTTTGACTTTTGAGCAGTATCAGGTTTCCAGCAATTACACTCTGGGTGCAAATGACAGCATCACTGCTGTGTTTACCGGCTCCCAAACCGATGCTGGTTCCAGTAAAAATGCTTGTTCTTTTACCATCCACCACTTGCAAGATGGTATCGCTGTTGATGTTACAAATCAGTATGCCTTGGAGATTGTGCACGGCACACTCACCGTTACACCCAGACCGCTGGTCATTGTCACAGGTAGTTTGGAGACAGCATATACCGGTGAGGCTATCTCCTGTCAGGAATATACCATCCAAAATGTAGCTGATTTGCTGCCGGGACATACATTACAGCCTACTTTTGGAGCCCCTGTTATCAATTGTGGCACCTATGAAAATCAGGCCAGTTTCCGCGTTGTGGATGCCCAGGGACGGGATGTGACCCATAACTATAACCTAATCACGCAGTATGGCATCCTCCAGATTAAGCCCGCTCAGCTAACTGTCGTCACCGAGAGCGCATCTTGGGTCTATGATGGATTGATCCATGAGCATCCGATCTTCACCGCAGAAGGTCTGATGCCCGGCCACCAGGTCAGCGAACAATTCGCCCCCGGCGCCGTGGCTTTCATCCGAAATGCCGGCAAGGTGGAAAATCGCATCAACCTGACCATTGTTGATGCAAACGGCAACGATGTAACCTTCAACTATGTCTTCGACAACCAATTCGGAACCTTGGAAATCACCAAGCGTCCTATTACCGTCACCACAAGCAGTGCTTCGTGGGTCTATGATGGACAACCCCATGAGAGTCCCACCTGTACCG
>JAEIGA010014529.1_pt1 | contig 11984 bp, 13 predicted proteins | sample 9270691 | NCBI WGS metagenome assembly JAEIGA01 (sample SAMN17057246, study PRJNA624740) | gut metagenome | biome: biome; isolation source: fecal sample | host: Bos grunniens | place: China: Xizang | collected 2019
AGTCTACGATGGATAGCTACCCATTCTACCAGATGGAGGGCGACGAGCTACACGAGGTTAACGTAGGCCCTATCCACGCAGGTATCATCGAGCCAGGTGCCTTCCGCTTTATATGTAATGGCGAGCAGGTACTCCACCTCGAGATTGCCCTTGGCTACCAGCATCGTGGCGTGGAGGGCGAGATGGTGCGTGATGATAATAAGCTACGCCAGACGCTCATCTCGGAGTCTATCGCTGGCGACACAGCCGTAGGTCACGCCACAGCTTACGCCGAGCTTGTCGAGAAGCTTGGCTCAGAGCCTATTGACGAGGAGCTTAAATTGGAGCGCATGATAGCCCTCGAGCTTGAGCGTATAGCTATGCACATCGCCGACACAGGAGCCTTGGCTACCGACATCGGCTTCCAGCTCTATCAGGTGGCTTGCGAGGCACTGCGTACCGTAACGATTAACACCACACAGGCATGGTGCGGCAACCGCTTTGGCAAGAGCATGATACGCCCATTCGGCACCAACCACCCACTCACCGAGGCGAAGATTGACACAATAATTAAGAATATTAGCGATGTGCGTCGTCGCTACAACGAGCTTCGTGAGGACATCCTCGAGGATAACACCCTGCTTGCACGTTTCGAGCAGTGTGGCCTTGTTCCTACCGCCGAGATGCAGCGCATAGGTGGTGTAGGCATGGCAGCACGCTCGAGCAACCTAAAGCGAGATATTCGTGCGTCACACCCATCGGGCTACTACGCCACAGAGCTTAAGCACGAGCCAGTGGTTAAGAGTCATGGCGACGTGATGTCACGCCTCATGACACGCCTCGACGAGGTGTTGCAGAGTGCCGACTATGTGCTCAATACCCTCAAGAGCTACAAGCCAGCGGCTAAGTTGCGTGCGCCACAATACGATGCTGAGCTTAAAGCCGACTCACTATCGTTCTCGCTTATTGAGGGCTGGCGTGGCGAGATTTGCCATGTAGCACTCACCAACAGCGAGGGACGCATCGTAAAGTATAAGGTCAAGGATCCAAGTGTGCACAACTGGCTGGGCTTGGCTATCGCCGTACGTTCGGAGGGCATTTCGGACTTCCCTATCAACAACAAGAGTTTCAATTTGTCGTACTGCGGTCACGACCTATAATAGATTCAGACTATGATTTTTGGAAAAGCAAAGATTCTGCGTAGCCATGGCTGGCAGTATATTCCCGACCTATATAGCGTAACTCTCACAGAGGAGTTTCGTGGTTTTCCGCTGTTGACCGAGACAGAAGACAAACAAGACTTGGAGCGTGCCGCAAAGATATGCCCTACGAAAGCTATCACCACCGAGCCTCTTACGCTCGACATGGGACGTTGCCTCTTCTGTGGCGAGTGTCAGAAGTGTGCACCCCGCAACATTAAGTTTACCAACGAGCACCGCCTTGCAGCAACACGCCGTGAGGATCTCGTAGTGGAGGCTGGTCAGACAGCTCCTAAGTTCGACACAAGCGCCATTCGCCCCGAGATTGCAAAGTATTTCGGCAAGGCATTGCAGCTACGTGAGGTGTCGGCAGGTGGCGACGCATCTATCGAGATGGAGCTTGGCGCTACAGGCAACGTAAACTTCGACTTCGGCCGCTATGGCGTAGGCTTCACCGCCTCACCACGCCATGCCGACGGTCTTGTGCTCACAGGCCCTATCAGCTCGAACATGGCCGAGGCGTTGGACATCTGCTACAACTCGATTGCCGAGCCTAAGATATTGGTTGTATGCGGCTCAGAGGCTGTATCGGGCGGCTTGTATGCCGATAGCCCTGCCATCGACCGCAAGTTCTTGGACAAGTACCACGTCGACCTCTGGTTGCCAGGTGCTCCAACCCACCCTCTCTGCTTTATCGAGGGCATCACCAAGCTCCGTGCAAAGAATAAGTAGGAATGAAAAAGGCTCGCATCAGCGAGCCTTTTTACTATTTGCGGTCGTATGTTCTAAACTCAAATGGAGAGTCGAACTCCTCGCCCCTCTCATGTCGCTCAACGGCTGTGAGCGTCCACTGCGAAAAGTCGATCTCGGGGAATGATGTATCACCATCGTAGCTACGCTCAACACGGGTAATATACATTCTATGAGCCACCTTTAGTGCCTCAGCATATATCTGAGCACCGCCAATGATGAATATCTCCTCGTCACCCTCAGCTAAGCGAATAGCCTCCTCCAACGAGTGAGCAGTAAGTGCGCCACCAAACTCAACATCTTGGCGGGTGATTACGATATTTGTGCGCTTAGGCAGTGGCTTCGAGCCGAGCGACTCGAAGGTCTTGCGGCCCATGATAACAGCATGTCCCGAAGTGGTTATGCGGAAGAAGCGCATATCCTCCTTAATATGCCACAACAACGAATTTTTATCTCCGATAGTGCCATTCTCGGCGATGGCAACAATGATACTTACCATAAAACAATTTTTTTAGAATGACAAGGGAGCCTTTATAGCTGGATGTGGGTCATAACCCTCAAGCGTGAAGTCCTCGTACTTATAGTCGAAAATTGACTTTACATCGGGGTTGAGCACCATGCGTGGCAGCTCACGAGGCTCACGCTGCAACTGCTCCTCGGCCTGCTCCAAATGGTTAAGGTAGAGGTGAGCATCGCCCAACGTATGTACAAAGTCGCCGAGCTCCAAGCCGCACTCCTTAGCAATCATCATCGTAAGCAGAGCATACGACGCAATATTGAAAGGGACGCCAAGGAAGGTATCGGCACTGCGCTGATACAACTGACATGATAGCTTGCCCTCGGCAACGAAGAACTGGAACATAGTGTGGCAAGGGGGCAGAGCCATATCCTCGACATCGGCCACGTTCCATGCCGAGACAATCATGCGGCGAGAGGTGGGATTGGTTTTGAGCGTCTCGACAACACGTGCTATCTGGTCGATAACCTCGCCATTACCCTTAGGCCAGCTACGCCACTGGTAGCCGTAGACATGGTTAAGGTCGCCAAAGCGATAGCCCTCGATAGGCGACTCGACACCTGCTGCCGAGAGAAAAGTATCGAGGTCGACAGGCAACACGCCATGCTTGACACAGAGCTCGTTATAGTAGCGAAAAGCGTCGCTATCCCAGATATGCACGCCATTGTCTACGAGGTACTTTATATTTGTGTCGCCACGCAAAAACCACAGTAGCTCGTGGATAACACCTTTCATAAAGACCTTCTTGGTCGTGAGCAGCGGGAATCCCTCGGCGAGGTTGAAGCGCATCTGATAGCCGAAGATGCCCTTAGTGCCTGTACCTGTACGGTCGCCACGCACAACACCCTCACGCTGGATGGTGCTAAGCAGATCAAGATACTGTTTCATCTATGTTAAAAGTTTTAAGTTCAAGTTGTTTGCTATCATCAAGCGTCACGTAGTGTGCCTTGTCGCCCGACCAATCGCTCATAAATACCACACGAACATCATCGCAACGATCGTAGGGATAGTGCATATGACCGAAGATGTAGGCATCGACATCTGCGTGACGTGCTTTATGCTCGATGGCGTAGTCCACAAGGAAGTTAAGACTTGCTGGGGTTACCTCCTCGCTACCATGCGACTTACGAGATTTTCCGCTCCACCACCTGCCAAACTTCATAGCCACGTCAGGATGCACCAACCAGCTAAACACCACACGGGCAACACGTGAGCGGAAAAACGAGTTCATAAGGCGCAACATAGGCTGGCCCTTGATGTTCATATTATCGCCATGAGCAAGGTGCAGCCTTAGGCCACCAACCTCCTCAACCTGTGGCTGACGCTCAATGCGCATGCCACACTCACGCTCGAGATAGTCGTAGCACCACATGTCGTGGTTGCCTGTGTAGAACACCACCTCAACACCTCGGCGGCTAAGCTCGGCAAGGCGGCCCAGTACACGCACAAAGCCCTGGGGCACAACCCTGCGATACTCGAACCAGAAGTCGAAGATGTCGCCAAGGAGATATATCTTAGTGGCATCCTTAGCCACCATGTCTAACCAACGGCAAAAGGCATCCTCGGTACGACGTTGCATAGCGAGGCTACCTGCGCCAAGGTGTATGTCCGAAACGAAGTAGATCATTGCTATAGACGCTTCTTAATCTCTTTCTCGAGCGACTCCTTGATCAATGGGCATATCTCAATAGAGCCATCACGCGAGATGATATAGGCCATAGGCACCTGATTGACAGCAAAGAGCGAGAAGACACGTGGATCGGTACTGCCAAACACAGAAATCCAAGGATGCTGCTGAACACGTGTAGCCTCGATCCACAACGAGCGGCTCTCGTCGGCCGACACGTGATATACCTCGAAGCCCTTGTCGTGATACTTAGAATATAGGTCTTTAAGCTCGGCATTGATGCTGTTGCACAGAGGAATCTGCGCCGACCAGAAATAGAGCAACACAACCTGGCCATCGAGGTCCGACAAGCGGTGCATGGTCTTGTACATGTCATCGAGCTCAATATCGGGATACGACTCCTCCTTAATGTTGCTTGTCAACTCCTCCAATGCCTCGACATTAGCAATCTCACGCTCCAAAACTGCGATGTAGGGTGACTCGGGGTATGCCTTGGCAAGGCCCTCCTTCAATGTCTGAAGATGCAAAACTGTAATACCCTTGCCGTTGAGCATAGGGACATACTCCTCGACAACATGCTGGCGTGAGGCATAGAACGCTGCTATGGATGACGAGTGCGAGCCAATGAAGCGCATCTGCGCCTGCATAGCGCTCTCGGCAGCCATATAGGCTTCCTGGTTGAGCTTTAGGATATTGCCATTAGAGAGGGCTATCTGCTCGCTGAGCTTCGCCAACTTATCGACCGAAGCATAATACTCCTTGTTGAACTGCTCGATAAGCTGCGACTCGACAGAGCCCTTGACCTTATAGTTAAGGAATAGGTTGCCCACAGAGTCGACATATATATCATCGCCCGGAGCAACAACAAGCATGATTGGGCGCAGACCGTTGCTAAAACTTAGGCGATAGAGGCGTGGCGACGAGTGGCGCTCTACATTGAACTTAAACTCGAAGCTTCCGTTAGCTTCAAGTAGCGCTTCGGCAACCTTGTCGACAGCATCGTAGTTATCGGAGATGCGCTCGAGGCTCACAGTAAGTGGCTCGTTACACACAAAACGTCCCTCAACCGAGGTCTTAACACCCGATGTTGCGCACGAGCTAAGGAGCACAACAACAGCGGATACGAACAAAACTAATCTCTTCATCATTAATATGTTGGGGCGGCCAACAGTCTATCGGTTTTACTATTTATGTTGATTGTGGCGAGCAGCAGCCTTTTGTGGCTTGCGGCCCTGATTATGTTGTGGCTTCTTGCCCTTAGCACTGTTGCGTGTGGCGGGCTGGTGTTGGCGATATTCGCTGCGCATAGCCGAAACATCGCTAAGGTCGAAGTCTATGTCGCTGGCCGTCATTAGGCGAATATCACGAGCTATGGAGTCGTTATTTGGATGCTCGTTGTTGAACTCGTAGCTCTTGGCACGCAGGTAGCGAGCAACATTCATCACCTCGCCCTGAACATCGCACGAGGAGCTCTGCTCGACAGCATGACACAGAAGCTTCTGGGCATACTTGCCATAGTGCTTGAACATTATGCGTGACTGCGGATAGTTCAACTTTTCGGGGCGCACAGCAAGGTCTTGGCGTGATGGTTGCATATATGGCGAGTCGACATCAAGCTTAAAATCGGACATTATAAAGAGATGATCCCACAACTTATGCTTAAACTCCTCAGTGTCACGCAACATAGGGTTGAGATTACCCATGACAGCAATGACTGCCTTAGCCTGACGTGTACGCTCTTGACGATCTTCGATCTGAAGCAACGAATCGACCATCTGATGGATATGGCGTCCATACTCAGGAAGATATAGCTTGCTACGCGTAAAATTGTAATTTTTTCTCATTGCTATGAATTTTCTCAGACATTCGAAATGCTACTTGTCACAATCGAGCCATAATAGCATCCTATCTGGTTCATTCTACTGAAAACTTGTTGTTACGATGGATAAATCTTAGCATCTTTATCCCATGTATGCCACCGCCTGCGAGGTTCGGGCGACAAGACACCAACTTATGAACCTCCGATGGCTCGGTTTTTACACTACAAAGTAAATGCAAATTATTTACATATACAAACTATGACAAAGATTTTACTTAACATTGAGTCGAAAAGTTTGCTCAACTCACTCGGCGAGCGCCTACGCTTCGAGAACTTCACAACGCTCGAATCAGCTAACGACGACGAGGCCCGCAAATTGTGCAACTCGGCAAATATAGATGTTGCCATAGTCGACGATAATTGCGACATCACGACGCTCAACGTGCCCACAATAATGGTTACCAAGAGCCCCAACATAGACTCTGCCGTCGAGGCACTACGCAAGGGCGCTATCGACTACCTGAGCCTACCCATCAACCTCAACCGACTGCTCGACACCCTGCGTAGCATCGAACGCTCGACCTCCTCAGACAACGACACATCGCCACGCACACCTCTTCGCCACAGCCTACGACGCACGAATTGTGCCACACAGCCAATAATCGGCCAATCGGAGGCTATCGAGCATGTGCGATCAATGATTGAGCGTGTGGCGCCATCCAACGCCCGTGTGTTGATATTAGGCGAAAATGGCACAGGCAAGGAGCTGGTGGCACGATGGCTACACCTAAAAAGCGCCCGCAGAGATGCCCCCTTCGTCGAGGTCAACTGCGCAGCTATACCTGCCGAGCTTATCGAGAGCGAGTTGTTTGGCCACGAGAAGGGATCGTTCACCTCGGCGATAAAACAGCGCAAGGGCAAGTTTGAGCTTGCCGATGGCGGCACGCTCTTCATGGATGAGATTGGCGACATGGCACTGTCGGCACAAGCCAAGGTGCTGCGTGCCCTGCAAGAGAACAAGATAACACGTGTAGGTGGCGACAAGGATATATCAGTAGATGTGCGTGTTGTGGCTGCCACAAACAAGGATATACGCCACGAGATTGCTGTGGGCAACTTCCGTGAGGACCTATATCATCGTCTTAGTGTCATAGAGATTCACGTGCCGCCGCTGCGTGAGCGACAGAGCGACATACGCCTACTTGTCGACCACTTCATAGAGGAGATATGCCAACGTCACGACATAGGCACAAAGAGGATTGACTCCGAGGCCATCGACCTACTATCGCACTCACCCTGGACGGGCAACATACGTGAGCTACACAACGTCGTGGAGCGCCTCATAATACTCAGCGACGAGTGCATAACAGCCGATGCCGTAAGACGCTACTACCACACTTAGATGAGCAACGCTCGTAGCTCGTCAATGGTGGTCACAACATTCTTAGCACCAGCATCGTAAAGCTCCTCGGCATACCTAAATCCCCAGGCAACGCCAATAGAGTCGATCGAGGCAGCTGCGGCAGTGCGTATATCTATGCCCGAGTCGCCAATCATCACAGCACGATCCTTAGCCATGCCCGCCTTAGAGAGTATTTCATTTACAATCTGAGGATCGGGCTTTAAGGGTGCGCCCTCACGATTGCCCTCGATGGCAACAAACTCGACATCGCCAAAAAATTTGGCAACGAGCCTATCAGTGCCATGTTGAAACTTATTGGAGGCAACGGCCAACCTTACGCCCCTACTTTGCAGCTCACGCAGCAGCTCGGGCATGCCATCGTAGGGCACTGTATGGCGGTCGATGTTATCAACATAGTAACGGCGAAACTGCGCAACACACTCGTCGACATAGGCCTCGTCGCACGACAGCTCAGCGGGCAGGGCACGCTCAACAAGGCGTTTGATGCCACCACCAACCATCTGTCGATACTCGGCATCGGTATGCTCGGGGAGGTTGCGTGAACGCATGACATAGTCTACCGACGCTGCCAAGTCGCCAATGGTGTTTAGCAGCGTTCCATCAAGATCAAATATAGCAATATCGTATTTCATAGAGGCAAAGATACAAATTTTATTATTTTTTGCGTAACTTTGCAACAATGATACGCCTAAGTTTAGTTATAGCAACCTACAATCGTGCCGAGCAACTGATGACAACACTTGCCTCGGTAGCCTCGCAGCGCTGTTGCGAGGAGTGGGAGTGTGTGGTTGTTGACAACAACTCGAAGGATAACACACGTGAGCGTGTCGAGAAATTTAGCAAGGAGCATTCCGAGCTAAACATCCTCTACGTCTTCGAGCCACAGCAGGGCTTGTCGCATGCCCGCAATGCTGGCATCGTGGCATCTCGGGGCGACATCGTGGCATTCGTTGACGACGACGAGCGCATAGTGCCACAGTTTGTTGAGTCCTACATATCGCTCTTCGACACCCACCCTGATGCCATGTCGGCAGGCGGCAAGATCGTCGCCGAGTATCCCACAGGACGCCCCCGCTGGATGTCACGCTACGCCGAGCAGCCCATTGCCAACCCTATGGACTTCGGCAACAAGATTCTCGTATTCCCCAAGGGCAAAATACCTGGTGGCGGAAATATGGCTATGCGTCGTAGGGTGTTTGACACTATCGGCATGTTCGACACATCGCTCGGCCGCACAGGAAAGAGGCTTATTGGCGGCGAGGAGAGCGACCTCTTTGAGCGCATGGCAGCACACGGCATGAGGTGCTACTATCAGCCCGAGGCTGTGATGTATCACATAATACCCGCCGAGAAACTTACGGCTGACTATTTCGAGCGCTTGGCGTTCAACACAGGCGTTAGCCAGCATCGACGTGCCGAGATACATGGGCGCCGCATAAGGCTCTATGTTGGCGAGATTATGAAGTGGTGTGCCACCCTACTCATGTGTCTTACTCACCGCCCCGCACAGTCGCTCTATCTTCTCAAGCTGCGCTACAACATATCTCGTGGCATCGTTCAAGGCATGAAGTAGAGCTCGGCTCGACATCGAATAACACAAAGTGTCCCCCTCAGGAAGCCTGAGGGGGACATTCGTTAGGCATGGTTGCTTGCGCGACCCAACTGCTCTATATTAGAAGTTGTATGTGCAAGTGATACCAAGAGTTGCCAAACCAAGAGCGTTGTACTTAGTATAGCTGCTCTTTGTTACCTTATCAGCAAGATATATCTCACCATAGAACACTCGTGGACCAAATGATGGAGTCCAATCTACAGAGAGAGTGATTGGCCAATCAAGGAAAGTGAAGCCAAGGCGAGCCATACCAGATACACCGATATAAGCATTACCTGCAACACCACCAAAGTTAAGACCTGCACCAGCATCGAAGAACCACTCACCAAGGCTTGGAGTCCAGTCCATATCGAAGATGTGCCAGTTGTGAAGCAATGTCAAGTCGCACATGAAACGGCTCTCACGAGCAAGAAGACCTGGCATACCCAAAGCATATGCAGGGTTGTTAACAGATGTACCGAAACGAGCCTCAACATAGTTTACGCCGTTGTACTTGTACTGACCAACAGCCTGGAAGCTTGAACCAACACGTGCACCAACAGAGATGTCCTGTGCAAATGCAGAAGCAGCGAACAAAACAGTCGCAACGAGAAGCAATACTTTCTTCATCATCTAAAGTTTTTAAAGGGTTAACCTTTTGCGACCGAATTAGAAGTTATATGTTGCAGAGAGTGATGCACCTGCAAAACCAGTGCCCCATGCGTGGTGGAAGAAGTAGATGGTTGGACGATAGTCCAAAGCAAGGGTGATAGGCACATTCTTGAAACGCAAACCGAAAGCAGCATCACCAGAAACACCAAGCTGGAAGCCACCGCCCCATACGCCAAGTGAACCACCAACACCTGCAGTGAAGAACCACTTACCTACGCTTGGAGTCCAGTTCCACTGGAAAAGGTTCCAGTTGTAAGTAGCTGATGCCATGAAGTTAGCGTGGTAGCCGAAAAGACCAAGGTTAGCCTTCAAGAAGTTCTGTGAAGAGAAGTTGTGCTCATACTGAAGCTCAACGCCATAACCAAGACGAAGACCAGCTGCATGCTTATACTCCTGTGCAGATACTGCGCTTACACATACCAAAGCGACCAAAGCAAGTAAAAACTTTTTCATAGTAGTAGTTATTTAAGTTATACAATAATTAAAAATCGTGATTGTTTCTGAACACAAATATAGCATTTTTTTCTTGTACTACAAAACATTTTTCAAAAAATTTATTATAATATTCTACACAAATAAGTATAAAGACATAGCCGACTAACCATAGTTATAGCTCGGCTAACCAACATCGACAAACAACGAATATATATAATATAGGTAAGTTTTTTCTGACGCATCCAATAGCGACAATGGGCAACACACAGAATTTGTTGTTAGAAGTTGAATTTAATTTGCAACGACAGGCAACACACAGAATTTGTTATTAGAAGTCGTGCTATGTAGTGCCGACATGAAATTAGCCTGGATGGGCTGTACTTGACGTACTGCTCATTCAGGCTAATGATTGAGGTGCCGCAGAGTGCGGCTTATCACAACAAATAATTTGGGGTTAGAAGTGTGCCGAGTGCTACACTCGGCAAAAATCCCGACGATGGGCTGTACTAAAGGTACTGCTCATTGTCGGGATTTTTTGTTAGGGGCCGCAATCGACCGCTTATCACCCCAAATTTATCGTTTGGTTTTGTAAAAAGCCTTGTACGAACCTCGTGCCATCTTCTGAAGCTTATTCTTAATAAGATTCTTACGTATTGGCGCAAGGTGGTCGGTAAATACCAAGCCCTCGATATGGTCGTACTCGTGCTGGATGACACGTGCAGGCTTACCCGAGAACTCCTCGTCGTGCTCCACGAAGTTCTCGTCGAGGTAGCGCATGCGGATAGTTGTTGAGCGGCGCACGTTCTCATGGAGGCCAGGCAACGACAAGCAACCCTCCTCGAAAAGCTCGGTCTCCTCCGAGCGCTCATAGATCTCGGCATTGATGAAGACACGCTTGAAGTCTGCCAACTCGGGGATATCCTCGCCCCAAGGTGTGCAGTCGACGATAAATAGGCGGATGTTCTTGCCTATCTGTGGTGCGGCAAGGCCCACGCCCTCGGCCTCAGCAAGGGTGATCCACATATCGTCGATAAGCTTCTTAAGCTCTGGGTATTCGGGAGTTATGTTCTCCGACACGTTGCGCAACACCTGCGATCCGTATATAACGATTGGATAAATCATAGCTTTAAGTTTCTTTGTTTACATACCAACTGATGCCATATAGTCCTGCAAGATTATCGCTGCCGACACCTTGTCAACAAGCGACTTATCACGGCGAGCCATCTTGCCTATGCCACTCTCGCGAATGGTGCGCTGCGCCAACACCGACGTGAAGCGCTCGTCGTAGGCCACCACCTGCTTCGTGGGATAGGCACTACGCAGACGCCCCATGAGCGGCTTGATGAAGCGCATCGTCTCGGACTCCTCGCCACTCATCTGGCGAGGGTGTCCAACAACGATTGTACTTACATCCTCCTTAGCGAAATAGTCGGCCAAGTAGCGTTCAAGCTGCTTAGTGTCAACAGTTTCGAGAGGCTGCGCTATGATGCCAAGCGGATCGGTAACAGCAAGGCCTGTGCGCTTGGTGCCGTAATCTATGGCAATCAGGCGAGCCATTAAGCCTTAATCTTTTTGAAGAGCTTGCGGAACGATACCTCGTCGTCGACCATAGCACGCAACGCCTCAATCTTGATGCGCTCCTGCTGCATAGTATCACGATGACGAACGGTCACTGTACCATCCTCCAATGTCTGGTGGTCGACAGTAACGCAGAATGGAGTACCGATAGCATCCTGACGGCGGTAGCGCTTACCGATAGAGTCCTTCTCGTCGTAGACAACGTTGTAGTCGTACATAAGGTCGTCGATAATCTGGCGAGCAACCTCTGGAAGACCATCCTTCTTAACGAGAGGCATGACAGCAACCTTTGTAGGAGCAAGGGCTGCTGGGATGCGCAATACTACACGCTCCTCGCCATTCTCCAGCTTCTCCTCGGTGTAGGCAGCCGACATAATCTGCAAGAACATACGAT
>JAEIGA010014530.1_pt1 | contig 11984 bp, 10 predicted proteins | sample 9270691 | NCBI WGS metagenome assembly JAEIGA01 (sample SAMN17057246, study PRJNA624740) | gut metagenome | biome: biome; isolation source: fecal sample | host: Bos grunniens | place: China: Xizang | collected 2019
CAAGGTTAACTTCTTCTACGGTGCACGTGCGCTTAAGGAGGCATTCTACCTCGATGACTACCATGCAATCGAGAAGGAGTTCCCTAACTTCAAGTTCAACCTTGCGCTTGACAGACCGGATCCAGAGGCTGATGCAGCTGGCGTACCTTACGTTGCAGGTTTCGTACACAACGTGATGTTCGAGACTTACCTCAAGCAGCATGAGAACCCAGAGGATGCACTCTACCTCATGTGCGGCCCTCCTATGATGGTCGGAGCAGTTGTAAAGCTCCTTGACTCACTCGGAGTTCCGCCTGAGAACATTCTCTACGACAACTTCGGAGCATAATTATAAAAGGTCTGACTGCCGTCAGACCTTTTATAATTTACCTAATTATTGCAGGAAGGCAACAATCTTGACTAGGATCTGGGCAGGAATCCAAACGTCAGTATGAGACCGCATCTTAGCCTTGCGTACGGCTTCACCCAGATATGGATATAATCTGAACAAACCCAGTCTATACATGATGGAATACCATCCAGCCTGAATCAGAATATCATCTACGATAGGCAATATCGGGTTTTCTGACTGAGGAACGTCTCTGTAATTTTCATAAAGTCTCAAGAAGTTCAGCGCATACTCCCTGCGGCGATTCTTCCTCTTAAGGCGTGTTATGGCATTAGGGTTGGTCTTCCTATAGTGATATAGAGCCTTATCAAGGAAAGCTATATATGAGGAATTTCCGACAAGCTGAGATGAAAGGAAGGTATCCTCAGCATAAGAATAAGTGGCGAATATCAAACGAGGATTATCATACAATGACCTCTTGACACACTTATTGCATAAACTGCCAAAGGACCTGTGGTTGTACATATCGCTTACATATTCCTGACGTGCATCACTTGCATGCGGTCTATCTCTCTTGACCTTTGAACGATCGCTATACTCCTTTACAAGATTGAAATAGACAAGGTCGGCTCCTGTCTCTTGTATCTTGGACACTATACTCTCCACTGAATCACGCTCGATCCAGTCATCAGGATCTACATGCCAGATATAATCTCCTGTAGCATGCTCGAGTCCGGTCTTCCTGGCAGCAGGCAGGCCACCGTTTTTCTTGTTTACAATAATAATGGAATCCCTAAGATGGGAATAGCTCTCTGCGATAAGCTTCTCCAGTATCTCAATGGATCTGTCTTTGGTACCATCATTTACAAACACATACTCAACATAAGGATACGTCTGCTCGAATGCTGATACAGCAAACTCTGTGATATACTTCTCTACTCCATATACCGGGATTATTATGGATACTTTTAATGGACTTGTCATCTTTCGAATCTGGATTTTGATGGAAACAGCTTTTCAAATGATTTGTGCACAACCGAACGAAGTTCTTCATAACGTTTGTCACTTAGGCGTACATCATTGATACACAACATTTTCCTTTCAGGACAAAGGATATGCGACGCTAACTTTTCCGGTGATGTAATCGCTGCTGAACAATGTTTTGATGAAATCCTCTCACGTATCATCAGTCCCTTATAATATTGATAATTAAGATAGGTATACTGGGTCACATTTATTGCAGACCGGGTCCTGGTCAGGGATTTCAAGATACGTTGCTGATATTTATCGTATAATTCCTGGCATTGTGAGCGAAGCATTGGCGTACAGATATGTTGAGGGCGCATAAAGGAGCACGATCGTTTCATACCGGACGCCTCCCTTGCCAGGGCGTCGGAATTGCGGCATATCTTCTTATACATCCCAGCAGCAAACCAATGAGTCGAAAAGCCAAGAACACCTTTACCATCTCGGAAAAAATCTTCCCTGCTGCATGGCATAACCGGAAAAAGATCATCATTGAAATACAGGTATTCTTCATCCAGCCCTTCGATTCTATGAAGATGCATTTCAATAGGGTTGCTGTTAAAGGTCGGCAGAAGGTGATCAGGAATAATATCTTTATGAAGGACTACATTCAGATGTTCCGGATCTGCCCACTGAGGAACTTGAGAAGGATGAGAGACAACCAGATAAACATTTCTGATAAAAGGCATGTTGACTTCTATGCCCCTAAGCAGATACTTCAATGTTCCCCAGTCCCTAAAGCGTTTCTGCATGATCGGCACATTGGTATATTTCTCATAGTCCTGCTTCCACACAGGATCGTTGCCATCAACGTAAGTGATTACTATATCCATCAGTACATTACTTTGATCAATTTTCTATATATGCGCGACTTGAGCTTGAGATTGCATCCTTTAGGAATCAGCGACATGGCGCTGATGAGTTTGCGTGACTTTACCTTCTGCTCATTGGTCTTCGCCTTTTGATTTGCTCGGCAAAGCTTCGACAAAAAAGTCTCGGCAACGATCTTAGATAGACGCTTTTTCTCTTCTTCTGTAAAGAGCGGTGATGCATTGATGAACTCCAGACGCCTCTTTTCAGCAAAGGCAAAGTCATAGTAGTTCTTCCATGAAGGTGTATGAACGATGCTTCCGGATCTCTGGTAATAATGATAATATGCCTTATCTATATATCCTACTTTCTTTGATTCATTGATAAGCTTATATGTCAGGCGTCTGTCTTCATAGTAAGAGAACTCAGGAAAATGCATGGTATCGAAGAACTTGCGTCTGATAATCATAGTACATGAATTCACAGGAATCCTATGGGTAAAGTTAAGCATAAGCATTTCCTTCGGGGTCATCACCTTCTTTTCGCCGGTCTCATTATAAGAATACTTTGAAGGCTTGTCATCATATACCTTCACATGGTTGGAATAGACTATATCAAGATCATATTCCTTCGCGAATGTATAATGGTCCTCATACATCTTATGTGACACATAATCATCACTATCCAGGAAAGCCACATATTCAGCAGTGGCAAGCATAAGACCCTGATTACGCGCATGGGCAAGATCACCGACATCCAGATGGATGAACTTTATTCTGGAATCCTTTCGCGCATACTCCAGACATTTTTCCTGAGACCTGTCTGTTGATGCATTCTCCACAAGGATAATTTCTATGTCTTCCAAAGTCTGCTGTCTGACAGAATCCAAGCATTTATCCATATAATCGTACATATTATGTACGGGTATGATGACTGAAACCTTAGGCATTTTTTATTCTTCCGCTATTTAATTTATAATCATATGAATGTCTGCCCTCCTCCCGGAAGTCAGCATGATACCTTTCCAGGACATTCCTGAAAATTTCCTCGTACTGAGGTATGAACAGGTCATCCTTACATTCAAGATGTCGGATTATATCCTTGGCCAGGCCCTCCGTCAATGCTAGATCTGTCTTTCCCTGATTGAAGCCTGTACCCTTGATTGAGCCTGGGGACACATTTAATATCCTATTGGAGAATCCAGCCTTCTCAAGCTCTACGTTCACACTTTCTATGAATATCTTCAGTGCAGCCTTGCTGGCCCCGTAAACCGAGAAGAACGGAGATGACATGAAGCCTGCAATGCTGACCATCACACCACAATAGAAGTCATCCGAAGAAGCTATCCTATTGTAGAATCTACGGATCAGACGCATGATAGCAACTGCATTCACATTCATGATATTAACGATATAATCCTCCGTCAGATCCTTGAACAGTGCCAGATGCCCGAATCCGGCCGTAATCATCAATGTATCTATGTCCATGAATCTGTCAAAGAATCCATAATCCTGCGAGGTCAGGTCAAACTGGTGACATTCAAATTTCTCATCAAGCATACCTTCCGGCACCGGAGCGCGGTCAACTATATGGACAACGGCATAATCATCACGGGCAGCCAGCTGCGTGGCAATGGCCAGACCTATACCGCTCGATCCTCCTGCTACTAACGCTTTCCTCATATGTCAAAGAAGTTTTTACGCTCAGCAAACTGCTGCATAACATCCGCCATGAATATACTTTCCTTAGGAGTCAGACGTGAAGACACAATACGACGATTGACTATACACGAGACAAACTCCTGAATTTCATACCTGAGTCCAGGCTCGTCCCATGTATAGAAATATTTCTTATTCTTGTTCTGATCCTCATATCTGAGTTCGAAATAATCGGTCTTCCACCATGGCGAAGGCACATATACATATCCTTTTGTTCCGGAAATTACCAGATCCCCTTCGGTCTTTACTCCTAAGCCAAGCTGGAAAGAACTCACAGCCCTTTCATGCATTATCACTCCGCGGGTATACACATCCACTCCGTTCTCATTCAAGCGGCTGTATATGTTGATATTGCGATAATCAGTGCCAAGAAGTCTGGCAATCGGCAAGAGAGGATATGAACCCATTTCATAAAGTGAGCCACCTGCCATCGCCGGATCAAGTTCCCTCTTCAGTTTCTCATCACCCCAAAGCTTTGATTCAGAAGCATCTATACCGACTACATCTCCTATGAGTCCACTCTTGACAAGAGTAACCATATGCTTGAAAGCCGGGCTGAAGGCCGTTTTGTTGGCCTCCAGAAGCACCAGTCCCTTTGACTCCGCAAGGGCATACAGTTCGCGTGCCTGCCGTCCGTCAAGAACCAAAGGAGTCTCGCAAAGGACATGTCTGCCCTGCTCCAATGCATACTTCGCCTGATCATAATGAAAGAGATGTGGAGTCGCTATATAGACGGCATCTACGCATGAAACAAGCTCTTCATAACCGCCGCACACCTTGATATCCTGGCCCGATGCCAGCTTCTCTGCCGCAGGCCTGTCAACATCATATACAGCAGTTACTGCAGCGGAGTCCACCTTATCGGTCTCAGGCAGAAAACGGCCTGCAATCCGGCCGCAGCCAGCCACACCTATCGACACGACTTCTGCTGACTCAGACCTGAGCATTGTCGACGATATTCCCTCCGTACGAGGGAGATACACCACTTCACAATATTCCTTAAGGTAATCGAACTTACCTTCCCAGTCGGAACCTATTGCAAATATGTCCACATCATACTTCTGGATATCATCTATCTTCTGACCGATATAGTCCTCAATGACGATCTGGTCAGCAAGTCCGGTATCACGAACGGCGTCAACCCTTTCCAGAACATTATTCCTTACATTCAACTTACCGCGTTCACGGTCAAAGCTATCATTGGTAACACCGACAATCAGAAAATCTCCCAGATCTTTCGCACGCTTCAGCAGATTGATATGCCCCTGATGCAACAGATCGTATGTACCATATGTTATAACCTTCTTCATATATTAACGGTCCGACGACAGGTCTTGATAATTTCACTAAAACATGTAAAGGTATACATTTTTTTTCATTAAACATTCTAATTGACTATCTTTGGACTCCAATTTAACCACTCATGCATATGAAAAGATTCGGACAGATATCAGGATGGTGCATTAACCGCATATCAAAGTTTTTCGGAAACATACCATCATTCTTCATCCGATTGTTTCTTCCTGTCAGGAAAGGTACGGTACTTTGCTGGTCATATGACTTCAAGCAGTACAGCTGTAACCCAAGATACCTGACAGAATACCTGCTGGAGAACAACCCGGAACTCAATATATATTGGGTATTTAGAGGTGCCAACCCACCGGCAGATGTGGACAGCCGGGTCAGATGCTTGAAATTCCACTCATGGGAATACCTTATAGTAGCCAACACTGCCGAATTCCTGATCACAAACTGCAGGACTGACGCCTACAGATATTATTGGAAAAAACGCCCTCAGCAGAAATACATGATGTTGTGGCATGGAGGAGTTGCGCTTAAGAAAATTGAGAAAGACGCAGAATCACAACTTGGATTCACATACCTGACAAAGGCAAAAAGCGATTCCAAGATGTGCGACCTCATGATATCCGGCTGCAAGGCCCAGACGAAACTCCTCCAGGAAAAGTTCTGGTATGATGGAGAAATTCTCGAGAGTGGCATTCCACGTAACGACATGCTCTTTGCCACTGAGAGCCACCCGGCAATCAGAGAAAAAGTATGCAGCCTCTATGGCATCGCACCTGAAAGCAAACTCGTACTTTACGCTCCGACATTCAGAAGAAACGGAAGCCTGGATCCCTACAGAATACAGTGGAATGAAGTCATTACCCAGCTAAGAGCAATGTATGGAACAGAGCAGGTCAAGGTTTTGCTGAGACTTCACCCAAATATGCTCAGAGTTGACACAACACCTCTGCTGAATGACCCATCTGTCATCGATGTAACCAAATACAATGATATGCAGGAGCTTCTAAGCATCTGTGACCTTCTGATCACCGACTACTCAAGCTCAATGTTTGATTTCTCCATGCTTCGGAAGCCATGCATAATCTACGCAACTGACATAGAGCAATACGACAGAGGATATTACTACACATTTGACCAGATGCCATATCCCGTTGCAAGGAATCAGGCAGAACTCATCGACACCATCAGAAACTTCGACCTGCAGGAACATCTGACCAAAGTGGACGATTTCATGAGCAATACCGTCGGAATGTTCGAGGACGGAAACGCAAGCAAAAGGATTGCAGGCTGGATGTCAGAACACAGCATCTAGAATCAGCCTGCATTATCCCACAGGCTATTCAGTGTACCTCAGAATTATCTTCCTGACACTGTCAGACACACGTTTTGCAGAATCAGTGGCTCCTTCAAGAGCCTCTGCAATGTTCTTATACTTAATAAGTTCTATCGCGTTCTCTTCATGTCTGAAGATATATTCTATATATTCTTCATAGGAATCGTCTGCAGCATGTTCAAGCTCGGTAATGCGGTCACACTGAAGTACAATCTGAGTATAGTTGCGTTTTATATCATCAAACAGCGCGAACATCTTCTTCAAAGCATCCGTCTCAGCGTATATATATTGAGCAAGGTCCTTCAGCTGGGCATCAAAACGAACCGGGCAATACAGAAGTATCGATTTGGCAGCACCGTTTATATGATCAAGAAAATCATCCACATTCATGGCGATTGTCTGGATGTCGGATCTCCTTATCTTTGAGATGATGTTCTCATAAAGCTGCTCATGAAATTCAGTAAGCAGAGCATCGCCCTGCACTTCACATGCCTTAACGTCCTTTTCCAGTTTTCTCCACTGTGAATAGTCCAGGGTATCCAGCATCTCACACAATGCTCCGGCAGCATGGTGAAGGAATGCAGTCTGCTGAGCAAATACCGGGAGATAATGTTGGTTACCTCTGCCAAGATTCTTCCAAAAATCCAAAAATCCCATAATACTCCAATTTTTCAACGGAACTTCAAATATAAGATTATTTTGAATAAAATCCCAAATACAACGGCGGAAAAATAGGACAGAAGGCCGTCAAAGGCCATTATAAAATTTATTTTAATGCACTAAAATTTATTTTATAAGATAAAAAAAAGAAAAACTTCATTTATTTTTTTTATAATCCTGCAATGAATCCAAGCCTCCGCCATAGATTTGCCGAAAAAAGATGTGGAGGGTTTACATGACTGCAATCGCATTTACATTTTTCACAAACTGCAACGGACAGGCAGCAGGAAGAGGAGCATCGTCACCACGCTCCGACATATTCATGGATTTAGGCTCCATGATTTATCTGAACACAGCCAACATCAGCATCGGGCATCAGTTCGGGCGCAGCTGGTCAGCATATTCATGTGCATATATACGCATGTCGCACATACCGGCTGATACACAAAGTGAGGAATATATCCATCATGCGGAGACAGATCCGGAATACGGAATAGCTACGGAAGCAGAAAGGGGCTGCAATGCGATTGAGGCGGGCATCAGATACTGGCCTGTCAAAACATATGAGGGAATATACATATCTCTTGGATACCAAAGCAGTCTTACGGCAAGATCCGCATGCAACATAGGCACAGGGATATACATACCGATATGGCATGGAATTACCGCAGAAATAGCATATACAAAGACAATCTATAACATAGAAAGGACGTCAGACAAGCTGAGAGTAGGAATCGGCTATATATTCTGACACATGGGAAATGCGCCGGGCAATTCCTATCACTTAAATCACTACAGTTATATGATCTATTCTAAATCACACAAAAAACCACTGCCGGTTCTCGGCTTATTGCTCTTCATTGTCCCGGCCATACAATACGGATGTTCTGATGTAAATCCGGTATCTTGTCAATATTACGCCACATCAGAAAAGTCCGGCATCAAGACAGCGCTATCCCTGTCCGGGAACATCTCCCCGGAGGGGGCCTGTCTTGACATATTCACATTCAACGATGACATGCTGAAGAGGCTGGACTCGTACACAAGAGTTGAAAATTTCACAGGCAACAGCATCAATGTAACTTCGCAGTCAGGAGATAAGATAATTCTCATTTGTGCCAATGCACGGAAAGACCGATATGAGTGGGCTGATATATCCTCGTACAGTTCCATGCAGTCTATTACCGTAAGCCTGGAAAATGAATCGGAGGATAATCCGAGCATGACAGCGACATGCAGGGCAACTGCCGGGAATGTAATTGAAGGAGTCAGCCTGCAACCTGTGGCCAGCGAAGTAATACTTCGCTCAATATCATGCGATTTCACAGGACTCCCCTATGCAGGAAAGGAAATATCCGATGTGAAAGCCTACCTTACAAACGTAAATGCAGAGGCATACTTATTCGAAGAAACTCCTGGGTTTCCACTAAGAATCATCAATATGAGTATGTTGAATCATGATGATATAAAAGGTTTCATGCACCCCGGACTTGTTGTCCGGAAGGTTGCAGACCGGATAGGAAGCAATCCGATTGTTCCCCACCTGTGTTTCATGTGTTATCATAACTCTGTGGAAACAGAAGGCCCGGGGACTCCATTTACGAGACTGGTCATAGAAGGGAAAATAGACGGAGACACATATTATTGGCCGATTAACATCAACAGGCAAGGAGAGAAAAACGGTATAGGTAGAAACTGCCGTTATATTTTTGACCTTACAATACGTAGAAAAGGTACCACGGATCCGGATATACCGGTTCGACATGAAGATATAGAAACCACATTGGAGATTATAGGATGGAAAGAAAGTCAGGAAGAATATATAGAATTCTGATGTTATGTGCGATAATACTGGCCGGATGCTCGCAACCAGACCTTCACAAACTGCACGAAGAGGACAGAACAGAAGTGCCGGTCAATATCGAAATTGATTGGACGCTCTTTGCTGCAAAAGCAGTCATGCCGGATGAAGAAAAGGTCACGGACATTAGTCTAATGTTTTTCGACGACATGGGGCATCTTGAAAGGGAGATGTATCTTTCAGATAATTCTGGAGTCTGGAAAGATAATATCACTGCAGGCATGACTCTGCTTGCCGGAATGAAATATACAATATGCGCATGCGCCAACTTCGGATATAAAGTCTCTGTGCCTGATACAAGGGGGCTTGAAGGAATCAAATATCACATGGCATACCCTGACGAATATAGGGAAGGCATACCGATGGCTGCCTATATGGAAAATGTGGAGATAACGGAAGGTGAGACCATCAGAATAGGGCTTGAAAGACTTATGGCGAAGATTGAAGTCAGTCTGGACAGAAGCATGTTGTCTGAAGATGTCACATTGGAGGTGACCGGAGTCCGAATAGGGAACTGCCCCAGGAATGTATCGGTTTTCAAGAAGAGTCGCGCAGAGGATGAGAGTGCCTGCTTTGCCAGCGGTTTCTCACATAAAGACGACGGATGCAGGCCGCTGAACAGAACCGGATATGACGGAATCAGCGATGCAGTAACCTTATACATGTTGGAAAACATGCAGGGCATCTTCAGCTCCATTCCTATCACCAGCAATGAACAGAAGGTATTCAGGAACAACGACCCCCGAAGCAGGATATGTTCCTACATCGAAATGGACATGGAATATTCGTCAGACACCAGATACAGCGCATCCAGACCCCTGACCTACAGGTTTTATCTCGGGGACAGCCCTAACAGCCTGGATATCGAGCGCAATTGTCTATATCGGATCACGGTGGCTCCTCAGGATGACGGTTTGAAAGGCAGTGGATGGAGAGTGGACAAAAGTGGGATCTCATACAAAGGGGAGCCCCATCTATATGCATATCCGTCCTCCGGATACATCAGAGGGAATATAGGCGATGAAGTACACATATGGTGTGATGTATGGCCCCCTGACACTCCATTCGACGTAGGTCTGGAATACATGCTTGCAGACAAGGAGGAAGGCATCTATGATTTCCGTATAGATGAGAACGGACATGGAGCTGTACTTAAACTCAAGGGTCCCGGCTCAGGCCTTATATACATGGAAGCAGGTGAACCGGTGAATGATGCAGCCTTGTTTGTAATAGAAGTTAATCTACCTTAGATAGCGGGAAGTATATGATGCATCGCAGGACATCAGTTCTGACGGAGTACCGGCAAAAACGACATTGCCGCCTTCGTCTCCGGCCTCTGGTCCGAGATCGATTATCCAGTCAGCTGCACGTATGACATCCGGGTTATGCTCCACAACAATGATGGAATGTCCCTTCGCAAGAAGAGCGTCGAACGACTTGAGCAATTTTTCCACATCGTAGAAATGAAGGCCAGTCGTAGGCTCGTCAAAGATGAATAATATCCTCTGAGGCCTTGACTTGGAGCCGGAATCGTTCATGGACAGAAAATAGGCAAGCTTTATTCGCTGACTCTCACCGCCGGACAATGTGCTGCTGCTTTGACCAAGCTTGATATACGACAGCCCCACATCAACCAGAGGCTGTAGCCTCTCAGCAATCCTCTTCGCTACAGGATCTTCCTGAGAGCCGAAAAATGCAATTGCCTCTTCCACGCTGAGGTTAAGAATGTCGTCGATATTCATACCCTTGTAACGGACTTCGAGGATTTCGGGCTTGAATCGCCTTCCTCCACATGATTCACACACCATGCTTACGTCAGCCATGAACTGCATGCCGATCTTCACGAATCCTTCTCCCTGACATTCAGGACAACGTCCTCCATCTATATTGAATGAAAAATGTGATGGAGTGAAACCGTTCATCCTGGCATACTGTTGGTCAGAAAGCAGCTTGCGGATGTCGTCATACACCTTGAGATATGTTACGGCATTTGAGCGGGAACTCTTTCCTATAGGGTTCTGGTCCACATATTCCACCTGAGTTATCCTGTCCAGACTTCCGGAAAGGCCTCTGAAAGTACCAGGGGCCGAGCCCGTCTGATTGATATGACGGTAAAGAGCAGGATATAGAATATCACCCACAAGAGAAGACTTTCCGCTGCCGCTGACTCCCGTAACCACAGTCAGGGTACCCAAAGGGAAGATTACATCAATATCCTTCAGATTATGTTCCATGGCTCCTTCGAGCTTGATGGAATAGCTCCAGCTACGGGTCTTCCTGACATAACGCTGGCGGTCTCCTCCAAGATACTGCAAGGTCAGAGACATATCCTTCTCCTTCGCGGTTGCCTCTCCGTCAAGACGTCCTCTGAAAACTATTTCGCCACCGTTGATACCGGCCTTGGGACCGATGTCTATCAGAAGATCGGCGGCCTTCATTATTTCCTCGTCATGTTCCACAACAACCACGGTGTTACCTATATCACGCAGACGCTTAAGCACCGAGATAAGCCTCTCTGTATCACGAGGATGCAGACCGATACTAGGTTCATCGAGGATATAAAGCGACCCCACCAGAGAACTTCCGAGAGCTGTGACAAGATTTATACGCTGGCTCTCACCTCCGGAAAGAGTATTGGAAGCACGATTGAGGGTAAGGTATCCGAGCCCGACATCCTCGATATATCTGAGTCTGTCCATAATTTCCTCTATAGCCTTATATACTATGCTGCGCTCATGGTCGGTAATCTGTATATTTCTGAAAAACTCCAGAAGTTCCGTAACATTCATGCAGAGAAGTTCATGGATATTCTTTCCGCCTACCTTGACATAAAGCGCCTCCTTACGAAGCCTGCTTCCACCGCATTCATGACATACCGTCTTGCCGGAATAGCGTCCGAGCATGTATTTGTACTGGATCTTGTAGCGGTTAGCCTCCACC
>JAEIGA010014531.1_pt1 | contig 11982 bp, 9 predicted proteins | sample 9270691 | NCBI WGS metagenome assembly JAEIGA01 (sample SAMN17057246, study PRJNA624740) | gut metagenome | biome: biome; isolation source: fecal sample | host: Bos grunniens | place: China: Xizang | collected 2019
CATATTCTCAAAAACACGCTGGGTACTGCGTTCCGCCGCAGCAACGGCCACGCCGGCGCAGTCTCTCCCTTCAAGGCGATGTGCACCGCTTTGGCCGCCTCCATCGGCACAGGCAACATCGCCGGCGTAGCCGGCGCCATCGCCTTGGGCGGTCCCGGCGCCATCTTTTGGATGTGGGTCTCTGCCATCTTCGGTATGTGCACCAAATATGCCGAGGTCACGCTGTCCATCGCCTATCGGCAGCGCAATGAAGCCGGTGACTGGGTGGGCGGGCCCATGTACTATATCAAAAACGGCTTGGCCCGCCCGTGGCATTGGCTGGGCTCTCTGTTCGCCCTCTTTGGTGCGCTGGCAGCCTTCGGCATTGGCAACATGACCCAGATCAATACCATCGCCGGTACGGTTACCGATACCCTGCAGCTGCTGTCCGGCAACGCGATCTCTGCCGACGCGCTGGAGATTCTTCCCTGGGCCATCTCCATCCTCTGCGGGATTGTGGCCGCGGTGGTGCTGTTGGGCGGCATTCAACGGTTGGCAGATGTCTGCGGTCTGCTGGTGCCTGCTATGGCAGTGTTATATATTACCGCGTCCCTGGGCGTGATTATCACAAACCTGCCCGCTATCCCCGAGGCCTTCGCCGCCATCTTCACCGGTGCCTTTGCCCCCGCCTCTGTTGCGGGCGGTCTTGCCGGCATCGGCATTCGTACGGTCATTGTCAAGGGCATCGGCCGAGGCATCTTCTCCAACGAAGCCGGTCTTGGCTCTGCCCCCATTGCCCACGCAGCCGCCGATGTAGATCAACCGGCAAAACAGGGGCTGTTCGGCGTATTCGAGGTCTTCATCGGCACCATGGTGGTCTGCACCATGACAGCACTGGTCATTTTGTTGGGTGTCGGTGTCACAGATATCCAATACGGCACCGACATCGGCGCGACCCTTGCCATTTATGGATTTCAGGCCGTCTATGGGCAAGGACTCCCCGGCGTTTTGGTATCGGTCTGTCTGTCTCTGTTCGCCCTGTCCACCGTCCTCACCTGGGCATTATACGGCACCCGTTGCATTGAGTTTCTCTTCGGGTACCGTGCTTCCAAAGTCTACCAGGTGATCTTTTGTCTGGTGGCTTGCATCTCCGGCGGCATCAGTTTAGAGCTTGCCTGGTCGGTGGCCGATACCCTCAACGGCCTGATGGCAATTCCCAATCTGATTGCCGTGGCACTGCTAAGCCCGGTGGTCTTCCGCCTGACCCGGGAATATTTCACCTGGCGTCATAAAGAATAAGCATACAAAAAGAACCGTCCGCGAAGGACGGTTCTTTTGTTGTTTCAGGTTATCCCTTAATAAACTTCTCGCCGGGCAGCCCGCACAGGGGGCATTTCTCCGGCGGGGTTTCGCCGTAATGCTCATATTTGCACAGGGGGCAGATCCACTTGGTCTTGCTCTCCGCTTTAGCGTCTTCCACAGGAGCCTGCATATCTTCCCGCTGCAGCAGTTCTTCGATCTCCGCAGCCACCGCAGCAGCCCGATCCAGATCCAGCTCACCCATGTCCTTGATTTCCATACCGGTAAGCTGCGAGAACTTATCCAGCAGTGCCCGCTCCTCCGGGAACAGCGTTGCCACACGCAGCTGACCCTTTACAAAGAACTTATGGAAGTTCTTGGAAGGATGGTTGTCATAAATCTCCTGTGCCACCACAGGGAACTCTTTCTCAGAAAACAGACCTTCACCCACCAAGATCACATTTTTGGTTTTCAGCTGGTCTTTTACTCTGCCCAGGTACAGTTTCGTCAACTGTGCAGTATAGGGGCCACGGAAGTTAAACACCAGGATCACAGTTTGGATCTCCCGCAGGTCTTCTGCCTCAAAGGGCGTGTCCACATTGATCACTTTGCAATTCAGTTTTTCACCGATCACCTCAGCTACCTTTTTGGCGCTGCCGTGAAACGTCTCATACGTTACAATCGCACGGTTCATTCTGTTTCCTCCTTTTATCTCTACAATAAGATTAATTCCTATTCTTGTTTTCAATATACCATAGAAAAACCTGAAACGCAAGAGGATTTTACAAAAAAAGAACCCCGCAGGGTTCTTTTATGCGATTCTTTTTTTCCGATGCTGCAGTAGACCCAATAGCAGCGGCAACCCCACCGTAGCAGCAATGACCCAAATGCGCGTATCTGCCAGTCGCTGCCAGGCATCCTCTGCCGGTGTCATCAGGTACAGTCCGCAGCAGGCCACCACCAACAACAAGGGATACCACCGCTCTCCCCGCGGCCACAGGGCAGTCAGAGTGTGCTTTGCAAAGGACAGATACATGCATACCCGAAAGGGCAGCGTCAAGATCAACCAACCCGATACCAGCAGCTCCATATGATGAAAGGACTTGCCCAACTCCACCACACTCATGGCGGTATAGGCCGGGTATGTCATCCGCTGCATGAGAAAATCTCCCAGCGTCATGGCAGTGGCAACGCTGTCTACCGTCACCAGCAGGATAGCAAAAAAGCTGCCCACCACCAGACCATTTTGATACCATCGCATGCCGGAAGGGTGCTTTTTTCTGATCAGAATCGGCGTTTTTGTGATCGATTTTGCGGTTTTTGTAACCGGTTCTTGCGATTCCGTAGGGGGATCCGGCGTTATTTGCACCGTTTTTTCCCTGGTTTCTCCCAAAAAAGCAGTAAAAAACAGCGGCGGCGCTACCAATGCTAATCCAGCATATACAATGGTCGGCAATCCCTTCCCGCCGTTTTCCAGCAGCGGAAACAGGTTTTCCGGCCGCGCTTTTAGCAAAATAATGCCAATTTCGCACAATAACAACACCAATACGGTAGAAAATATCAATCTACTCAGCCGTCCCAGCCCCGGCAAATCACTTTGCAGCACACTATACGCCGCCACAGACAGCATCAATCCATTCAACCACGGCGTACTGTACTCCAAACCGGTAAAGACTACAAAGTCGGTGTAAACACTGAAGCTGGCAGACGCCAAAAGCAGTCCCAGCAGGCTATAGCCCAAAGCCAGCACGGTACCCAGGCGCTTTCCGCAGATCTTCCGCAGCTGCATCAGGGGCGGATGACCGGAAAATCGGCGGTAAAACAGCGCCAAAGGCACTGCCAGCAAGGCAAGCAGCAAATAGGCCATCCAATCATCCCGCCCGTGAGGCAGGCCTCCGGTGCCCGTAGCGCCGGCCAACACCACCAAAAATATAAAAAAGCCCTGCTGCCGATTGGTCATTCCTTTCACCGAACATCCTCCTTCACACGGCCTTGATCCCGCAGTTTGGCCTCTACCGTTATTTCCACCGAATAAGAGGGAAAGCGTCGGCTCCAACTCGTCTTTACCAACTCTGTTTCGGAGGGATAGCGCTGCATCAGCCGTTTTCCCAAACCGATGGCATCGCAATTCAGTTCCTGTAAGCGGTCCAGCACTTGCCGGCACCGTTGCTCTGCCAGCGCTTCGGCTCGCTGCTCCAAGTCTTTTCCGTTGCTGCCTTCCAACGCCTGCAGCTCCAGTGTCAGGCGAATATGCGCCCCTTGAGGATCACACTGCAGTCGGCTGCGGCATCCTACCACTGTCAGTGCTAAGTTTTCATCCTCCAACAGACCGCCGTTTGCGCTTTCCCGCATCCATAGCAGCGCTTGGCTTTCCCGATCATCCAAGGTATCCACCAAAGTATAATCCCGAAACAGTGCTGTGCCCAAAATCTCCGGCGCTTGCTTCTGCGCTTCTCCCCGCCCTTCTTTCCGCAAGCCTGCCAAGGGCAAAATTCCCTGTACACCCGGCTCTCCGGCATCTGCCAAAAAGCGGTACAAGGGTGTATCGGGGGACGTGGCATTGTGCCAACTGGTATCTGCCATGCTCCGCAGCTGAAAACTGGCCGCATTGTTTTGCGGCTCTTGCAAAGAGAGCAAGCCGGCGGCATCTTCCTGCGCCACCACCAGCCGCAGGGACAAGCGAAAACTGTTTTGCCGCTCCAAGGCCTGCAGCAACGGCTCCAAGCTTTCCTCAGCCAAGCCGCGAGATACCACCAGAGTTTGCGCATGGGTATAATACAGTTGTTGCGCGGTGAGGTTTGCCGTTTCCAGCAAGGCGCCGTTTAATGTCATACCGCTGCTTGGAGTCAGCAATCGCTTTCCGCCTTCTTGCTCTCCCCCGGCAGTGAGGGTCTCGGTGACCAAGTGATAGTCGCCGTTTTTTCCGTCCACTGCAATGCCCGCTACCACTGTCAGGTCATGATTTTCTTCCCGATCACGGCAACCGGTACAACAGCACAGCACGACGGCGCAAAGCAGTATCCATCCGACTTTTTTCATAAGTGCCTCCCATAGCCTGCCAAAAACCGACCAAACTTTTTCATAGCCGTAAAGGGCGGACGGATATAACTATCCTCCCCCGAGCCCTTTCGGTTCAAGGGCAACCCCGACAACATTGGCACACCAAAGGACTGCAGCCGCGCCAGCCACGCTAACAGCACCACAACGCCGATAAAATAACCGTAAATGCCGTAAAAGTTCGCCAACAAAATTAACAGGAGTCGGCTGAGAAAGACGGCACTTTTTAATTTGGGCGCGATGAGCCCGGTAATGCCGGAAAATGCCACCACGATCAAGGTAGGTGCTGCCACCATCTTTGCCTCGACAGCCGATTGTCCGATCACCAGACCGCCTACCACCGACAGGGTTTGCCCCAAGCTGGAGGTGGTTCGGCTGCCGGCTTCGCGCAGCACTTCAAATTGAAAGAGCAGCAGCAGCACCTCTACCATCGCAGGAAACGGTACACCCTGGGTGGCCTGCGAAATGCTCAGCAGCAACGGAAGCGGCAGCAACTCCTGATGATATCCCACCAATGCCAAATAAATCGGCGCCACGGAAATGCTGAGGATGAAGCCCAAAATCCGCAGAAACCGATTGATGGCGGCAAAGGCGTAATTGACATAATAGTCTTCCCCTGCCTGAAAGAGTTCCAATAAGATATGCGGTACGGTGACCACCACAGGCGTTCCGTCTACAAAAATTGCAATACGCCCCTCCAGCAGCTTGGCGGCCACCACATCCGGACGTTCGGTGGTGCCGGTGGTGCGCACCGGGGCCAAACGGCTGTCACCAATCAGTTCTGCCACATAATTGGAGTCCAGCACGCCATCGATGCGCACCTTGCTGAGCCGCCGACGCAACTCCGCCAACGCACGGCGGTCTACCACCGTTTCCAAATAGCACAGGCAACAGGCCGTTTCGCTGGTTTCTCCCAGCGTAAAGTACTCGTATCGCAAATCTTCTGTCCGCAATTTGCGCCGCAGCATGGCCAAATTGTGCAGTAACGGTTCGGTAAACCCCTCACGCGGGCCTTTCAAGTAAGGCTCATTGGGCGGTTCGGTGATGCCCCGCTTCACAAAGCCCTTACTGCCGATTACCAAAGCGGTATCACTGCCATGACAAAAGACCACCGTGTCACCGTATAGCAATCGCGGCATCAGTTGGGAGAACCGATCGACCCGCCGGATCTCATTGGTCTGCATAACTCGCTGCTCCAAAAACTCCGCCGGGTCAGCACCCGTCGGCAAAGGTGTTTCCAGCAGAACCACAGGGCGTATGATATTATCATTGATGAGAGCTGAGTTTACCATGCCATCGATGCAGAACAGGCAGCACTCCAACCCACCGTTTCGTTGCTTCGCAGGCGCAAACCGACGCTCCAGCAAAGTACCGTCTTCGCCAAATCGACGATGAATTTCCCGGATGTTGGTCTCAAGACTACGGGATATGGTTTCCCGTTGTGCCATACCATCACCTCCTGGCAGGTAGTATGTGTCAAAATCGGGAAATGATACCTGCATCCGGGCATACAAAAGCACCCGCGGTTTTCCGCGGGTGCTTAGGAAGATAGAGATTTATTGGGGGAAGATCACAAAGAGGACCTCAGGGGCATTTTCATCCGTAGCGGGCAATCCCTTAGGGGACAAATGCAGGGTCAGACCCATACTGCGAATGGCGCCATATACATCGGCCAAGGGGCCGGCTTTGTTGGGCAGGCAAACATAAATGCTGCCATCCTCGGGATAGACCGTCACGCTTTCCAAGCCAAAATAATTCTGCAAATCGGTGACAGTGCCCGTCGCCACGATGTATTGCGCAAAGCGCTCTTTGGTGTGCAGCGTGGGGACGGTATACGTACCTTCTGTCTTATCGGTGCCGGACTTATCCGGATCTGGATCTCCCGGCTTGTCCCCATCGGGCTCACCCTGATTTTGGTCAGGATCTGCAGAACCTTGATCCGGATCTGTTTTCTCATCGTCCTTTTGCAGACCAAGGAAGCCCAAAATCTTCTCGTACCAGGTTTCTTCGCTGACTGCGTTGGGACTGGACACATCACCCGGCGTGCGCAGGGTGTTCAGCGCAAAGCCACCCACCAGAACCAGCACCAAAGCCGCGGCACAGGCGCCCAAAACCAGCGGGTTCCGCTTCTTTTTGGGCGCAGGTTCCGGTGCAGGCGCGTTGGCCTGATCGATGTACTTCATAATGTTAATATGCAGATCGGCAGGCACGGCGGGGCGGTCGCTTCGAATCTCGGAAGAAATAACCCGCAGGTAATTCATCCGTTTTCTGCAGTGCTCACATTCTGCCTGATGTTTGGCCAATTCCTGATACTGACCACCGGAGAGACGGCCGTCCAGATACATATTCATCAGTTCAATGGCTTCCTGACAGGTTTTGCTCATTTACGGCCACCTCCCTTCTGGGTTTTCTGCCCTTCGTTTTCGGGCTTTTCCACCGGTCTGGACAAAAAGCTGCGCAGTTTGTCGCGTCCGCGGGCAATGCGGGATTTCACCGTGCCCAGCTCCAAATCCAAACAGGTGCTGATTTCTTCATAGGTCATACCAGCAATTTCACGCAGGATGATCACCTTGCGCAGATGCTCCGGCAGAGCAGATACGGCATCCACGATGGTATCCCGCAGCGCGGCACGGTCGTAGACACTTTCCGGGTTGTAGCGAAGGTCGGGGATTTCGATCTCGTAGGGTTCTTCTGCACCCAAATCCGGCTCGGACAGCACGGCACGGCTGCTGATCTGCCGAATGGCATCTTTGCACACCTGGTCCGTAAGGAGGTACAGCCAGGCACCTACACTATAGGCTTCCTGATAGGTGCTCAGGCTGCGGAACATCCGGAGAAAGGTTTCTTGGGTAATATCCAGCGCTTCTTGCGGGTCACCGGTATAACGCAGCGCCATATGATAAATTTTGCTTTCGTAGCGGCTGACCAAAGTTTCAAAGGCTTGCAGATCGCCGTCTTGGGCACGACGCATCAAATCCAAATCGGGAGTCACAGCGTTCCGTCTCCTTTCTTACAGGTAAATCCCTGTTCCAAGATTTGATCGCAAATGCTGTGGAACTGGGAAAGCGTGGATATCATGGACATTTCCGGCTTCAAGCGGCGGCCGGCGCGGAAACGATCCAGATACCACAGACCGTGCTTGCGCAGTTCTACCATGGCAGATTCGCCTTTGCGTGCTACGCAAAGTTCTGCCTGGCGGCGCATCAGGGCCACAATTTCTTCAGGGGCATGTTCCGGCAGAGGCTTGCCTTGCCACAAAGCGAGGCAGTCGGCAAAAATCATCGGGTTGCCTTGGGCACCACGGGCGATCATCACCGCATCGGCACCGGTTTCCCGAAGGATGTCCATGCAATCGGGACCGGATAATGCATCGCCGCTGGCAACGACCGGCAGGTTGACCGCCTGTTTGACCCGGGCGATGATGCTGCGGTCACTGCGGCCACGATACATTTGCTCACGGGTGCGGCCATGAACGGTGATGGCATCGGCACCGGCGGCTTCGGCCATTTTGGCAAACTCCACAGCGTTGATGCTGGCGTCATTCAGGCCTGCACGAAACTTTACCGTTACCGGCACGGGAGCGTTCTTTTTGACGGCACGGATGATGGCTTCGGCCCGGGGTACGTCGCCCATCAGGGCGCTGCCCTCGCCATGGCCTGCCACTTTGGGCACGGGGCAACCCATATTGATGTCGATCACGGGAGTGCCGGTGGCTTCGGCGGCGATGGCGGCAGCCTCACCCATGATTTCAGGTTCACTGCCGAACAACTGCACGATGCCGGGAGCGGGGTCATCCCACAGGCGCATCAGGTTGAAAGTTTTCTTATCACGATAAACCAGTGCTTTGGCACTGATCATTTCGGTATAGGTCAGCGCTGCACCGGCTTCGGCACAGACGGTGCGGAACGGGGCATCGGTGACACCGGCCATAGGTGCCAGAAAAAAGGGGGCGGAAAGCTCAAGCCCGCAGAACTTAGTCATTGGCACCCTCCCAGCTACGGCGCTGGTCGCCCAAAACGGAATCGGCCAGCTTGTTCAAGTACTCCAGCGTCAGGGGGCTGGTATATTTTTTGATGCCATGGGCAGCTGCCAGGTCGGTGGTATAATCCTCCAGCAGATAGGCATGCTGCAGTTTGAAACTGTTCTGGAAATGCATCACCACCGGAACGATGCCGGCGGATTTTACCTGCATCAGGTCGCCGGTGTTGGCATCAAACTCCAGAGTCATATCCAGCAGACCGCCCAGCATGGTATCCCGGCGGTGCTGATTGGACACAAAATTACCCAGCGAATAAACACAGTACATCTTGCCCCCATCGGGACGGTCATACCACACGGCAGGCTGGATCACATGCGGATGCGTACCGATAACCAGATCGGTGCCCACTTCTGCCAAAACCTGCGCCAAAGCTTCCTGGGTAGCGTTTTGCTTGGTTTGATATTCATTGCCCCAATGCATGGAGACGATCATATAATCGCAGTTCTCTCGCAAGGCGGCAGCTTCTGTACGGATCTTTTCTTCCTCGATGCGGGCGACCATCCACTGCTTATCGGCAGGAAGTTTCAGGCCATTAAGGCCGTAGGTATAAGACAAAAAGCCAAAGCGAATGCCCTGCTTTTCGATGATGATCTGCTGCTTGGATTCTTCTTCGGTACGGAAGGCACCCAACACAGCGTCAAAATCCCGTTCATGCACATTCTTCAGGCAGGTTTCCAAGCCGGACACGCCACGATCCAAGCTATGATTGGTGGCCAGATTGATCACATTAAAGCCCATATCGCGCAACGCATCAGCCACAGAACTCATAGCGGAAAAGCGCGGGTAGTTGGCAACCACATCACACAGCATTACTTCTTCGTTGATGTAAGCAATATCGCTGCCCTGGAACATCTTTTTCACATGCTTGTAGATGTAGCTGTAATCATACGTACCGTCGGGCTGCTTGGCCAGGTTGCTGATGGGGTCGTGCAGCAGATTATCTCCTGCGGCGGTAATACGGATGCTGACCGGCTTGGGATCCGGATCAACATTGGGATCTCCGGTATTGGTATCGGGATCGGTAAGACCGGAATCGGGCTGTTGCGGATCAGGATCCTGAACCGGTGCACAGGCAAAGAGAGAAAGCAGCAGCATAACCGCCAGCAGCAGGGCAGTCAATTTGGTTGTGTTTCGCATGATTGTTCCATCCTTTCCTGTGGGTGCACCAAAACCCGGCAACACCGCAAAAAACGCAGAATACTCCACTTATAAATATACAAAAAAAGCGACACAAAAGCAATCGGCAATTTCTCAAAAGCACGAGAAATTGCCGATTTTTCACAAAAGTTTTTCGATTAGTTCTTCCAGCTGCGCAGTTGGTCCCCCAACACGGCGGAAGCATGCGTTTGCAGCCAATTCAGGGTAAGGGCGCCGGCATGGTCCCGGATCCCGTGAACGGAAGCCAGCGCTTCGGTATAATCCTGCAGCAGGCAGACCCGATGACCGCGAGAACCCTCGGTTGTGGTTTCATAATGCGTGACGGTGGGGATCACACCGGCATCCACCACCTGCTTCAGCTTTCCATCGGGCGTGAACTCCAGCGTAATATCCAGCAAGCCACCCAACATAGTGGCCCATTTTCGCTGATTGGAGATAAAGTTGCCCAGTGAATAGGTGCAGTACATTTTTCCTCCATCCGGTCGATCGTACCATACCGCAGGCTGGATCACATGGGGATGGGTGCCAATAACAAGGTCTACGCCCAATTCGGCCAACAGTTTGGCCTGAGACTCCTGCTTGGCGTTCTGCAAGTCTTTATACTCCTGTCCCCAATGCATGGAGACAATGAGATAATCACAGTTTTGTCGCAAGGCGGAAACTTCGGCACGGATCTTTTGTTCTTCAATCAGTGCCACCCGCCAGGCATCATCTGCACTGAGCCCCTTGCCGTTCAAATTATAGGTATAGGCCAAAAACCCGAAGCGAATGCCCTTTTTTTCCACAATGATCTGCTGCGTGGATTCTTCTTTGGTGCGGAACGCACCCATTACGGCGTCAAAGCCTTTGCTGTGAACCGTTTGCAGGCATGCCTCCAGACCGCTGATGCCTTTATCCAAAGTATGATTGGTAGCCAGATTGATGAGATTGAACCCGGCATCCCGCAGGGCATCCGCGCACTCGCCCTTGGCGGCCAAACTGGGATAAGCCGATACCTGTCCGGTAAGCATGACCTCCTGGTTGATAAAGGTCAGATCACTTTGCGTCAGCACAGGTTTCATGGCGGCATACAGGGCAGAATAATCATAACTGCCGTCGGGCTGCTGTGCCGTATAACTCACCGAGTCGTGGAGCAAATTGTCGCCCACGGCCATCAACCGAACTGTAATCGTCTCGGGTTCGGAAGGCTGTCCGCTCTGCTCAGTCTGACCGGGCTGCTCGGGTGTTTTCCCCGGATAGCAGACGCTGCAGATCAACACCAAGCAGACCAGCAGCAATATGAGAATTCGTTTCATAGCGGGATCTCCTTTGCCTTGGAAAGTATCTTCATTATACCGCAAACTCCCACGCAATGCAACGCAGGGATGACTTGCTTTTTTACGCAAAATAGCGTATGATAACAGTAGAATGCCAAGTTATATCTTTTTGTGAAAACAATGATCATAGAAAAGGAGCGAGTAATCATGATCCTGTTTCAAAACAACGATTCTACGGAAGTGGTTTCTGTGATCGGCAATCAGCTGAAGATCACCACCCACAAGGACTTTCAACAGGGCCAGCTTTTTAATTTGGAATACGCCGACCGCATCGGTGACGGCGCTCTGCGCCTGAAAAAGGCCGGCCGCGGCGAATGGTTGTCTCCCGTTTTCGAGACCGGCGAGTTTAACGATTTGATAGCTTCCTGGAACACTGACACCCCCAAGGGTACCAGTGTGGAGATTTTTGGCCGTGCTTACATCCCCGAGTATGACGGTTGGGTGGATCGCGAAGGCAAGGAATACGACGGTTGGACCGATTGGATCACCTGGGGCGAGTGGAGCCCCTTCATCGCCCGTTCCTGCCCCGAGTGCATGGACGGTCATCCCCGCAAGGACAGTGAGGAGCAGAACGGCTGGGCCTATGCCTATTCCTTCACCGGCGGCGGCGACAGTTCTCTGCTGATCCGCGGCGAATACACGGCCAAGGCGTTCCAGCTGAAGGCTGTGCTGCGTGCCGTGGAGGAGGCGGAAGCAATGCCTGTCCTGCGCCTGCTGGCCGCCACCTGGAAAAACACCAACGATCCCGACTGGCAGAACTATTGCTCCTATCCCGAGGAGCCGGTGGAGACCGCTCCTTCCGTGCTGCTGGACACCCCCGCCATCTCCCAGATGGCTCGCGACCCCGACTATGCCAAGGTCATCTGCTCCGCCACCTCCGCCACCATGCTGATGAACGGCCTGGGCGCTGACCTGCTGCCCGAAGACGTGACCCTGCTGGGCTTTGACCACGGCTTCGGCGGCAACGGCAACTGGAGCTTCACCTGTGCTGCAGCCGGTGCTTATGGCTATGAGGCCTATGTGTCCTACTCCAGCTTCGAGGCACTCCGTCAGGAGCTGAGCCGCGGCTATGGTGTCGCTCTGTCCGTCAAGTACAGCAACAAGCCCGATGATGACCAGCCTTATCTGGAAAAC